>Ga0115002_10001554_pt1 | contig 31455 bp, 28 predicted proteins | sample ArcticOcean_MG_C_8_FD_89576 | JGI IMG/M metagenome (GOLD analysis project Ga0115002, IMG submission 89576) | Marine microbial communities from western Arctic Ocean - ArcticOcean_MG_CB11_86 | ecosystem: Environmental > Aquatic > Marine > Oceanic | place: Arctic Ocean: Canada Basin | collected... | reverse complement strand
TGGCCGTTCGATTGCGTACCGATAAACATCGTCACTGTTTCATCCGGTTCGAAGCGAACGATGGTTTCCTCAGCGCGGAGCAATGGGGCCGCACACTCGTCGATGTATGTGGCGATGCCGATCCCGCGCCGCCGTCCCTCACCCCTGCCCTGCGCCCGGCGCGCTTCAAAGCCAGACCAATCGGCAAGGTCCTTCGCGCGATCGAGGCCGGTCGCGAACTCGCCACTGTCGTAAACCATGCCAAGCGTGGTGGTGTACGGCATGGTATCGGCGCTTATGAAATTGCGCCGCCGGAGCTCACTGGGATCGACGTCAAGCTCGCGCGCGGCCAAGTCGATCAGTCGCTCCAGCCGGTAGACGATCTCAGGCCGCCCGGCGCCGCGATAAGCGCACACCGGCGCGGTGTTGGTGAACACACCCTTGACCCCGACATAGGCGGCTGGAATCTCGTAGACCGTGGTCTGCATGAGCGCATACGCCGTGTGGATGATCGTGCCAACGTTCGATAGGTAGGCGCCCATGTTGGCGTTCGACTGACAGCGGTAGGCGAGAAACCTGCCATCAGCGTTGAGTGCAAGGTCGGCGTGGGTAGTTACGTCGCGGCCGTGAGTGTCGGCGACAAAGCCCTGGCTCCGATCGCCCGCCCATTTGACCGGCCTGCCGATGCGCTGCGCCGCCCACATCACCAATGCGTGCTCGGGGTAGACGTTGATCTTGCCGCCAAAACCGCCGCCGACGTCGGGGGTGATTACCCGGATATTGCCGTGCGGAGTCTTGAAGATATCGTCGGCCAGGGTTTCGCGAAAGCGGTGGGAGGATTGGGTCGAGGTGTGCAGCGTATAGTGCTGGTTGGTGGCGTCATATTCGGCCAGCGCGGCGCGCGGTTCCATGTAGTTCGGAACGACCCGATTGTTGACGAGATCGAGCGAAATGACATGGGCTGCGGTCTCAAACACCGCGTCCGTCGCCATTCTGTTGCCGGCACCGAAATCGTAACAGATATTGTGCGGCGCTTCGTTCCAGATCACGGGCATCCCGGGATCGGTCGCATGCTTGGTATCGGTGACACAGGCCAGCGGCGTGTAGTCGATTTCAATGAGGTCAGCGGCATCGCGCGCAGCTTCGAGGGTCTCGGCGATCACAATCGCGACGGGTTCACCGACGTAGCGAACCCGACCCCGCGCTAGTAGCGGGCGCGCGGGATAGGCGTTCTGCGAACCATCGATGTTGTCGACCCGATAGATGCAAGGCAGGTTGCCGAGCCCATCGCTCACGAGTTCGTCGCTGGTCAATATGGCCAGAACACCAGGTGCGGCTCGCGCGACATCAGCCCCAATCGCGCCAAGCTCAGCGTGGGCATGGGTTGCGCGAACGACGTACAAGCGGGCCTGGCTTTCGAGGTTGATGTCGTCGGTATAACGACCGCGACCGGTGACCAGTCGAGGGTCTTCCTTTCGCGATACAGGCTGGCCTATGCCGAATTTTTCCATCGCCGATCCTCCCCTTCCGATGATTCGCTCACCGACTTATTAGCCAAGGTTTTGAGACGTTGCGCTTCAATCGGTATACTAGTGGAAAGACCTGCCAGGAGGTAACGATGGCGCTTACCGATAATTTCGACCCGACGACGGTGGACCAAGATCTAGCGCAAACGCGGGCACCGCTTAGTGAGGCGCTTCATGTGCCCGGATTCGTCTACGACTCCGAAGAGGTGTTCCAACTCGAAAAAGAGCGCTTGTTCATGAAGGAGTGGGTGTGCACGATCCGCGAGGAGCAGATCGAAAATCCGGGCGACTATGTCGCCATGCACCTGATGGGTGAACCGTTCATCGTTTGCCGTGACGATGCCGGCAATATCAACGCCTTTGCCAATGTGTGCGCCCATCGTGGCGTCGAAGTGGCATCTGGCGAAGGTAACCTCAAGGAATTCAGCTGCCCCTATCATGGCTGGCTCTACGACTTGCAGGGCAAGTTGATCGGCGCGCCCTACATGAAGGAAGCCGAGGGGTTCGACCCCGCCAATTGCCGCCTAAAGCCGCTAAAAGTTGATACTTGGGAGCGTTGGATCTTCATCAGCTTCAACCCTGACGTCGAGCCGCTTGAGAAAGCCGTCGAACACTTCGACCAGGAATTCGGCTGGTTACGGCAGCGCGATTGCCGGCTCGGAATACAAGCGGTGGTTGACGTCAACTGCAACTGGAAGTTCGTCAATGAGAACTTGATGGATGTCTATCATTTCCAAACGTTGCACGTGGAATCGTTCGGCGCTCACCTTGACGGTGAAAAATTCAAGATCAAGCTGACCGATCGCGGCGGCGTAAGTGCCTTCTACAAGGCAGCCCCAATGGTGCCGGAAGGCAAGAGCTTGTTCGGACCGATGCCCTGGCTGGGTGAGGAGAATATGGATCTGGGCTGCATGGGTCATCTGCCGCCCAACATGCATATCTTCGGCCGCGGCGACGCAACCACGCCCTACGTCATCTGGCCGCTCACCCCAAACAAGACGCGGATTCACATCAATATTCTGTTCCCGGAAGAGCTTGTTAAGCAGCCAGATTTCAAAGAGAAAGTGCAGACCTATTACGACTTTCAAATGATGGTTATCAGCGAAGACAATGCGATGGTCGAGGGGATGCAAAACAATATGGGTTCGACCCGTTTTGAGCCGGGTCCGATGTCGAAGCTCGAGTTGACCGTCCACAACATCATCAACGGTTACCTCACCCGCACTTTCGGTGCGGAAGGTGTGCACGCGGTCGCCGCCGAGTAGCCAAAGATCGGTTTGATGCCGGAGCCCGATTCGCACCTCGTCGGCGAAGCCGACGTCGAGACGTTTGATCGCGACGGAGTGATTTGCCTACGCGGCCTGTTCGACGCCAGGTGGGTAAGCCGTATCCGCGCGGCGATGGACCGCGTTATCGCTAATCCGTCCGCTGAAGGAAAGTTGCTCAATCCAGATGGGACGCCCGGTCGCTTTGAGCGTGATCTGTTCATGTGGATGCGAGACGACGACTTCCGGGCGCTGGTTTATGATTCCCCGTTAGGCGAGATCGCCGCGGCGTGCATGCGGTCTCAGCGCGTTACTTTCATCGTCGACATGATGCTGACCAAGGAACCGAACACGCCATGGCCCACACCCTGGCATCACGATCTCCCCTACGGCTGGTATGACGGCGAGCAGGTTTGCGGGCTGTGGCTGTCGCTCGATCACACGACAGAGGACAGCGGGGCGGTGGATTGGGTGCGCGGATCTCATAAGTGGGGGAGCTGGTATGCCGCGCAGCCGTTCGAAGGCGGTGCGTATGAAGTTCCTGACGGGCTCGAACGGATGCCCGATATCGATGCCGACCGCAGCAGCTACGATATCGCCAACTACGAAACCGAACCCGGCGATTGCATCGTCAACCACCTGCTGACCGTCCACTCAGCGCCCGGAAACTCAACCGAGCGGCGGCGCCGCGCGGTCATCTTTCGCCTGGCCGGCGACGATGCGACCTATGCTGAACGCGGGCCCGGCCGGCCAAAACCGTTTAGCGACCCGGGTCTCGCCCCAGGCGATCCGTTCCCGCTCGATCACGACCAATTTCCGACGATTTGGCCGAAGCGGGACGTTCCGCGCGTAGCTGCCAGTCGCATAGACTTGCAATCTGCCGCTCACTAAGATCTCGCGCGTAGCCAGGGGAGGCCACGATGGCGCTTGCTGAAATATCCGAAGATGCGTTCGAGCCGACGCGGGTCGATCTCACCAACGCAACCCATATCGGTGGCGATTTCTATACCTCGCTCGATATCTACGCGCGCGAGAATAGAGAACATCTTTATGCGCGATTGGTTGTGGCTGGCGCGGGAAGAGGAAATCCCCAACGCCGGCGACTACATGACCTTCCGGATCATGGACGAACCCATCATTATCACTCGTAACGTTGCCGGCGAGGTTCACGCCTTCGCTAATGTCTGCGCCCATCGCGGTATCGAGGTCGCCAGCGGGGATGGCAACACGCAGGAATTCAGTTGCCCCTACCACGGCTGGCTCTACGACCTCGACGGCAAACTCGTCGGCGCGCCCTACATGAAGGAAGCGGAAGGCTTCGATCCCGCATCGTGCCGGCTCAAGCCACTCTCGGTAGCGCGGTGGCAGGGATGGGTACTGGTGTCGTTCAGCGATAACCCGCCCGATATCGATGAGTGGTTCACCGATCTCAACCGTGACTTCGGCTTCCTGCGGAAAGCCGACTGCCGCGTGGTCGACAAGATCGTCGCCGACGTCGACTGCAATTGGAAGTTCGCAGTTGAGAACTTCATGGACTACTATCACGCCCAAGTCCTGCACGCCGATACCTTCGGCGGCGCGATTACGGTCGACAAAGTCCCGTTCAACTTGCGCCGAAATGGGGGCTTCAGCGCGTTTTACGATGCCGCGCCGATGGCGCCCGACAATCAGGCGATCCTGCCGAACATGCCATGGCTCACCGAAAAGCCCGATAGCTTTGCTTGTGGCGGCGCGATCGGACCTAACGTGAACTATTTCGGCCGCATCGACGACATCTCGGCTTGGTGTTCATGGCCGCTCTCGCCCGACCGCACACGCTGCATCATCTACCTGCTGTTTCCCGAGGCACATCTCGGTATCGACGGTCTCGACGACATTGTTGCCGGCTACCGCAGCTTCGTCGAAGCTGTAGTCAACGAGGATCTCGAAATGGTTCGCGCTCTACAGCGCAACATGCACAGCCGCGCATTCGCGCCCGGTCGGATGTCGAAGATCGAGAAGCCGATCCATCATTTCGTAAATTACAATCTCGAGCGCATCTTCAACGACTAACACACCGCTACACTTTAGGGGGAAAATTTTATGCCCAGTAAGTGGCTGATTTCGGCCGACTCGCACGTGATGGAGCCGCCTGATCTATGGGCTAAGGCACTGACCGACAAGCACGGCGACGCGGTGCCGCGCGAAATCGGCGAGTGGCAGGGCCAGAAAGGCCGGTTTTACTTCACCGGTATCGAAGCCTTCAAACTCGGTGAACTCGTCGAGGGCGAGGGCGCGTTGAAAGAACAACTTATCAAGGCCACCGAAGACCCGGCCGCCCGCCTCGCCTGCAACGACGAGGACGGCATCTGGGCCGAAATACTTAACGCGACCAACATGCTCTACTCGATGCGGATGCAAAACCACGATCTCGCGCGCGATTGCTGCGCCGTATTCAACGATTGGCTGATCGAACATTGCAGCCAGAACCCGAAGCGGTTGCTCGGCACCGCCATGATCTACATGGAAAACGTTGATTGGGCGGTGAAGGAGCTTGAACGCGCCAAGAAGAACGGGCTGGTGCAGGCCATCATCAATTGCGATGCGCGCGCGGATTGGGAGCCCTATCGCTCACCGGTGTATGACCCCTTCTGGGCGAAAGCCGAAGAACTCGGAATGGCGGTGGTGCTCCACATTATTACCGGCAACGCACGGGATTCCTTCACGCTCCACGGCAAGGACCGCGAAAACGGTCCTCGGTGCGGATGGGGCATTTTCACCGAGGCCGGCGCGGTTCTCTCCAACGAGTTCATTTTCGGCGGCATTCTCGATCGGTTTCCCAACCTTAAGGTCGTGCTGTCGGAATACGAGGTGTCGTGGCTTATTTATTGGATGTTCCGCACCGAGCAACGGCAGAAAGCATTTGGTCCCGCGCAAGGGCTGTCGCTGACGACCAAGCCGATCAAGGAATACATGCGCAACGTGTTCCACGGCATCATCGATGACCCCTTTGTCGAAAAAACCCTCGATGTGATCGATCCGAAGACGGTGATGTGGGGTTCGGATTTCCCACACCCGCGCTGCACCTTCCCCAACAGCGAAAAGATCGTCGACGAGACGTTCGGCAACCTACCGCAGCAGGTGCAGGACGATCTGGCGTTCTACAACGCCGCACGGTTCTACAATATCGATGTACCCAAGGCGGGGCGCACGATCGGCGGTTAGCACGAGTTTGGCCGAGGAGCCGCCGGCTGTCCAAGGTCGCTGGCGTTAGCTATGATCGCGATTGGCTTTGCGGCCGATTGGGAAGGAACGTGAAATGGCGCTTTTGGATTCAGACAACGGCAGCGGATTCAGTCTCGATTCGATAAAAGACGCCGTCGAGCGGACGATGAATCCACTCGACGAGGCCCGCCACCTGCCCGGCGATATCTACACCTCTTCAGAGGTTCTCGCGCTCGAAAAAAAGCGGGTCTTCATGAAGGACTGGCTGTGCATGGCGCGGGTCGAGGAGGTTGAAAACCCCGGCGACTACATGACCTTTCGAGTGTTGGGAGAACCGGTCCTTATCGCGCGTGACGAAGACGGCGAGATCAACGCATTCGCCAATGTCTGCCGTCATCGCGGGGTCGAAGTAGCGGCCGGCGCCGGCAACGCCAAGGAATTCAGCTGCCCGTATCACGGCTGGCTTTACGACCTGAAGGGTAACCTCCAGGGCGTTCCCTTCATGAACAACGTTAAGGATTTTGACTTCAAGAACTGCCGCCTGAAAACGCTGGGTACGGCGATCTGGGCGGGCTTCATCTTTATCAACTTCGACCCGGACGCGGAGCCCTTCGAGGACTACGTCAAGGATTTCGACGACGCCTTCGGTATGCTGAAAATGGAAGAGTGCCGCCTCGCCGATAAACTGGTGGCCGACCTCGATTGCAACTGGAAACTGGTGGTCGAAAACTTCATGGACATCTACCACGTCCAAACGATTCACACCGATACCTTCGGCGGCGCAATCAAGCTCGAGGACTTCAATTTCGAAACCAAAGAGCGTGGCTTCTTCTCGGCGTTTTACGATGCGGCGCCGATGGTGATCGGGCAGAAGACTCTATTCGGCAAGATGCCATGGATGGAGAAGTATCCCGAGAGCTTCGCCTGCACCGGCATCCTTGCGCCCAATCTGCAAATGTTTGCCCGCTGTGATGACGTGCAGCCGTTCGTGATCTGGCCACTGGCGCCGGATAAAACCCGCGTCATCGTCTACACGCTGATGCCGACTAAGAATTTCGCTGACCCGGCCTTTGACGAGAAAATGAAGAGCTATGTCGACTTTATGGCCCAGGTAGTCGGCGAGGACGAAGAAATGGTGCGCTCGCTGCAGAACGGGGTGGGTTCGCGCTCATTCGAGCCGGGGCCGTTGTCCTACTTAGAGACCAGTATTCATCACCTCATCAACTACAATCTCGAGCGCACCTTCGGTCAGGACGGGGGCGTATGAGCGTTGCCCGCCATACCCAACCCCCAGACATCGCCAAGCTTTCCCTAGAAGAGATCGCCGACAGCTACGTCGCTCGGTTTCGTGACCGCAAAGCTGATTGGGAAGCGTTCGAGGACGCCAAGGTCGACGGTTTCCGGCGCGCGCAGCATCGCTTTATCGGCGCTGGGGGCTCGGGAAAACATGGCGATGCGCTCGCAATTCCACCACGCGGGTTCACGGTCAGTATCATGTATGTCGAACCCGGTGAGGGCAACGCACCGCACACGCACGAGGTCGAAGAGGTCTTTTTTGTTTTGCAGGGCTTCCTGACGGCGTTTATCCAGAACGAGGACGGCAAGCGCATCGACGTAAAACTCGGCCCGTGGGAATGCATTTCGTGCCCGCCGGGAGTCATCCATGGCTACATCAACGACAGCCTGGAACCCGTCTATTTCCAAGTGATGCTGGGCCGTGCGCAACCCGAAACCATGGGCTACGTCGACGACGAGCTCTACGAACGGCGCGGTGACCATTTGAAATCGGCTTAGCCGTCGCGATTCGCGACATCGCGAGAAACACTCTGGCGCCCCATGCGACTTGGCGACATCCGGTTGGATCAGTAACCCGCGATGCCATAGAGCTTGATGACATTCTCCGCTGCTATTTTTTTCTGCACCTCGGCCGGCGCGTTACCAAGGTCAGCGACGAGCCGGCGCTTGGTATCAGGCTACTGTCCGCCCGGATGCGGAAAATCGGAACCCCAAATGAGTTGCTCGACCCCGCGAGGCACTCGAGGCGATAGCTTGGGTTTTCATTGGCTAGGGCTAGCTTTTCTGGGTCTCGTCGTCGACCGAAAGGCCGCCGGAGCGTCGGATGTATTCGATCCCGGTGTAGAGAAAGGTTCCTTTCTCACCATCACGCTCGTTAACCTTGCGCGGCAATTTATCGCCATGGCGTGCGCCGAGGGCGTCGACGAAGAGATTGTCGGGTTCAACAACATGCGAATCGGCTGAAATAACTGGACTCAAAGTCATGATGTCAGTCCTGCGTTGGGGCCAGGGCGTCGGACGTCAATTTCATGTCATACGGGCGTACGCCCCCCCTCCAGGGCGGGCGCGGCTAGCGCGAAACTGATCTCGGCGGCCAGGCGGCGACGTCCATGTCACGCGCCTCGCATTACCGGCGGCGCGCGAGAAGACATTACCGTTTGTACAGTCCCATCAGCGTCGCTTTGGCTAACGTGCCGAAGTGAAGCTGGAAGCCAACTTGCGCGGCTGGTATTGCTGGTGCGACCTGAACTTGGCCGCCGACGGCGTGGAGCGAAATAATATAGCGATGCGGATGGTCGCCCTCAGGCGGACACGGACCGCCATAGCCGGGTGCGCCGAAATCCGAATTGGTTTCGATCGCGCCGGCCGGCAGCTCGGCGCCTGCACCAATTCCACCCGAGAGCTCGCGACAATCGGCGGGAATGTTGCACACCAGCCAGTGCCAAAATCCGCTACCGGTCGGCGCGTCGGGATCGTACATCGTTAGCGTAAATGACTCGGTTCCCTCCGGTGGATCCTCCCATTTCAGCGCCGGCGAGGTGTTGCCACCGGCGCAGCCAAAGCCATAAGCCTCACTGAGGATGTGTTTGGAATCCAGATAGTCGCCGTCGTTGAAATCCGGGCTCGTCAAACGGAATGCCATCTTGCACCTCCCTCTTTGTTATTCGGATTGGAATTCACGATTAGATAGTAGCCAAAAAGAACGCGCTTGAATTCACCTCAATCGAATATGATCTCCGGCAGCAATGCGCTGACCACATAGTTGGGCACGTCGACCACATTGCCGATGCGCAAATCCGCCGCGACACTACAGATGACATAGGCCTGCTCGCGACCGAACCCACGCTCCTGCAACAACTCCATCATGTTCAGGACAGCGTTCTTGCACGCGAGCATGAGGTTCTCGCCGTCGTTCTCACCGTCTTCAGTAATCGGCATACCCATGACGCCGAGAAAGCGGCGCGGCACGGCGATCTCAGGGTCAGCGAAATAGTCTTCATGGGTGAATACCGGTGCTTGGAACTTGCGTGACGCAGCGAGGCCTTTGTGCAGTTTGAACCGCACCGTCGCGGTCGCGCCCATCTCGACGGCAGTGACACATACTTCACCGTCGCCTTGCGCAAAGTGACCATCCCCAATCGAGAAAAGCGCCCCCTCGGCAAACACCGGAAGGATCAGTTTTGCACCCTTGGTGAGTTGCTTGACGTCCATGTTACCGCCGTTCTCGCGCGGCGGAACCGTGCGCAATCCACTCAGTCCGCACGCGCCGCCGGGTACTGCCCCGGCGGGGTCGGGCGGAAAGGCAAGTCCGCCCCTATCAATGAGCCGCTGTTCGCGTTCGGTCCATTCCGTGAGCTTTTCCAGCGACGGTGCAACCGCCGAGATACCCATGAATGGTGCCCCCGGAATACGCACGCCGGGGATCTGTTCAGAGGTCGCCCATCCGTCGGCAATCCGCCAGTGCACAACAAACGGATCGGTCATGACGTCGCGCAGCAGGCCTAGTCCCGGCAAGATGCAGCTCACCGCCGTCGGCTGCGATTCAATATCGAGATACTCGATTTCGAGCCCGTCTCCCGGCTCCGCTCCTTTTATGTAGAACGGTCCGGTCAGCGGATGAACGAGGCCGGCATCGATCTTGGCAACGTCGGCGTCGGTCGCGCCAGGCGGTAGCTGCCCGTCGATGCCGTCGCGGGTCTCCACCAGAACCTCTTCGCCCTCACCAACTTCAAGAATTGGCTCTATGCCCGGATGGTAGCGGTTGTGGCCGTGCTCAGGTTGCTCCGGCAGCGTCTTGGATCGATCGATGCGGATCGCGTGCATCAGCGTTTCCTTCCCAGGCGTTGCACGGCGCGGGTTTCGTCGCGCCGCTCATTTCTAGCCGGGAAAGGCTATCAGAGCTGCCAGCGTCGCGTCGATTGAGAGAACGAGAGTGCGTTCCACATGCCCTTAACGTCGGCGAGGAGCCCATTGTTCTTGAGCATGGCATCGAGTTGGCTGACCGAGAGCTGCCGGTACTCGTCGTGCGCGACCGCGCCGAGAATGCAATCATACTTGGTGCCGCTAGCATAGCTGTCGCTTAATTCGATGCCGCACAGCTTAAAGGCTTCAGCCGGGTCGGCGAGGGCATCATGAACTTCCACGAGGTGCCCATGCTGTCGCAATACGCGGACGAGATCGACCACCCTGGTATTGCGTAGATCGGGAATGTTTTCCTTAAACGTAAGCCCCAAGATCAGAATCCGAGATGCGGGCGATAGTCGCTGATGGAGCTGATCGGCGATGAACACACCCATGCCATCGTTGATACGCCGCCCCGCGAGCACGATTTCCGGATTGTGACCGAGCGTCTGCGCGCAGTGGGCGAGGTAGTAGGGATCGACGCCAATGCAGTGCCCGCCAACCAGACCGGGTCCGAAGTTTAAGAAGTTCCATTTGGTCGAGGCGGCCGCGAGAACGTCTTGGGTTGAGATGCCAAGTTTTTGGAAAATCATCGTAATTTCATTGATGAACGCGATATTGATATCGCGCTGCGCGTTCTCGATAACTTTCGCGGCCTCGGCTGTGCGGATATCTTTCGCGACAAATACCCCACCGGTCGTGACCTTGCCGTAGATTTCCTGGAGCACCTCGACGACATCATCGGTTTGACCGGCTACGACTTTGGTGATGCGCTCGACCGAGTGTTCACGATCTCCTGGGTTGATGCGTTCCGGCGAGTACCCGAGGAAGAATTCCTTTCCGCAAACCAATCCCGACGCAGCTTCGATATCAGGGCCGCAGACATCCTCGGTAACACCTGGGTAGACCGTGCTTTCAAAAACCACGATCGTGCCCTTGGCGATGTTCTCCCCAAGGGTCCGGCTTGCTGCTCGGACCGCCCCGAGATCCGGTGTCAGCGCCTCGGTTACCGGTGTTGGGACGGTAACGATAGCAATCTCGGCTTCTGCGAGAACCGCGGGATCATCTGTCACACTAAGCGAGGAGGCCGTGAGGTCACTCGCGTCGATCTCACCGGTTCGATCGTGCCCCCCCTGTAGTTCTTTGATACGGGCAGCGTCGACGTCGAATCCGCTGACCTCATAGTGTTTGGCCAGGGCCACTGCGAGGGGCAGGCCGACATAGCCGAGGCCAACGATCGATATTCTTCGTGTTTCGGTCATGGAATTTTCTTTAGTGAGGCGCGGGCCCCTAGTCAATCGACGCTGTCACATAGTTTACGAATTGCTCGCTTCATTTTTCGAGCCCGTGGTACTGGCAATACCACTCGACAAAGTTGGGAATGCCCTGATCGATCGATGTTCGTGGCTCAAAGCCCACCGCCGCTCTTATCGGTTCGATGTCGGCGTAGGTCGCTTGCACGTCGCCTGGTTGCATGGGCTCGAGCACCAATTCGGTTGTTCGTCCGGTGCACGCCTGTAGCAATTCGATCACGCGCATCAGCGGTTCGGACCTATTGTTGCCGATATTGTAAACCTTGTAGGGGGCGCCTTCTGCCCCGCTCGGTGGACTGTCCAATACGGCTATGATCCCGGCGACGATGTCGTCGACATAGGTAAAATCTCGCATAATGTCGCCATTGTTGTAGAGAGAGATGGGATCTCCGGCGAACAGCGCCTTGGTGAACTTGAACATGGCCATATCCGGCCGACCCCATGGCCCATACACGGTGAAAAACCGCAACCCGGTTTGCGGCAGGTCGTAGAGATGGCTGTAGGCGTAGCTCATCAGTTCATCCGCCCGTTTGGTCGCAGCATAAAGAGAGATCGGGCGATCGACCCTGTCATCGACCGAAAAAGGCAGCTTGGTGTTGCCCCCATAGACCGAACTCGAACTCGCGTAGACCAAATGCTCACAGGCCGGAAGATGGCGGCAATATTCCAGAACCCTCGTATGGCCGACAAGGTTGGCTTGAATGTAGTCGAAGGGATGCTCGATCGAGTGCCGAACGCCGGCTTGGGCGGCTAAGTGCACAACGCGGTTGATGGCGGGATGATCTACAGAAATTTCACGAAATGTCTCGTCAGCGGTGATATCTCGCTGGAGAAAAGCAAAATCAGAGGTTTCGTTTAGGCGGGCTAGACGCGCTTGTTTCAAAGCGACGTCATAGTAGCTGTTGATATTGTCGACTCCGACAACCTGCTCCCCACGTGCGAGCAGTGCGGCCGATAGGTGGTAGCCGATAAAACCGGCGGCGCCGGTAACTAAGATCGCCATATCGGTTTGTCAACCTTCGAGCGGGGACAAGCAATTGCACACGGCACCAGCAAGGGAAACTGTCGCGGGCATCAAGTCTCCAAGCTGAGATGTTCGCCTACTCTCTACCATGATCATTCCTCTCTCGACGACTTCGTTCATACGGGGGATTAAGGGAGGCCGATAGTCGTACTATCTCCTCGCATTTGGAAGCATTTCCCAGGATATTTATGCTCTCTGTAGCAGCGCATTTCGAAGGCGCCACGCGGTTCGCATGCTTCAAATAATTGATTGCTGTAGAATTGCTGGCGGTGGAGTTACCAGAGAACTAAGACACCAATGAATCGACCGCTCTCATGCATCCAGATAGATCTCACGAATCTGGAGCATAACTTGGAAATACTGCAGGGTGAGGTAGGCAAGCGGAGCCTCTGGCCAGTCATAAAGGCCAATGCCTACGGGCATGATGCGAATATTGTCGGCCGCCACCTCACGACACTTGGATACGATACGTTATGTATAGCAAGACCGAGTGAAGCGATCGCACTAATAAATGAAGGGATCAGGGCAAAGTTTTTGATTTTGTCAGCGACCCTACCCGATGATGCGGAAGAAATAGTAGCTTACGATTTAGTTCCTACAACTTGCACGTTGCCAATGTTGGATGCACTAAATCGAGAAGCAAAGAAGGCTAATAAGTCTATCGAAGCGCATCTCAAAGTGGATACAGGGATGGGGCGCGTGGGGGTACCACCAAAGGAAGTGTTTTCGTTTCTCAAGCGATGCGAGGGATTAGAGCGTGTACGTATCAGTGGACTAATGAGCCATTTTGCGCGAGCAGACGAAGCCGACAAGGCGCCCTCCGATAACGCAATTCGAGTGTTTCGCGAGATCGTCCGCGCAACCGCCAATAGTTCAATTGATCATTATCATATCGCCAATAGCGCTGGTATTTTTGACTTGCCTGCGTCTCATTTTGATGCAGCTAGGCCTGGCATCGCCATGTACGGGCTGCCACCATCTTGTGAAATCGCGAATCCACGTTCAAAGAACCTAAAGCCGATGCTTGAATGGATAACGCGGATCACATTTCTTAAAGAAGTACCAAGCGCAACAGGGCTTAGCTATGGCCATTCCTACACTACCAACGGGGAAACTTTAGTAGCCACGATTCCTGTGGGATACGGCGATGGTCTAACGCGTCGACTTTCCGGCAAGCTAGAGGTGCTAGTGGGTGGGCGGCGTTGCCGTCAGATCGGCCGAATCACAATGGATCAATGTATGGTTGATGTTTCACCGCTAAGGAATAGCGTCGGCGCGGGTGATGAAGTTGTCCTGATTGGCAAGCAGCATGATGCAGAGATTTCGGCGGATGAGTGGGCCGAGAAATCAGACACGATAAACTACGAAATCGTCACTGGCATATCTAGCCGCGTGCCCCGCCTTATTAGGAAAGTTTGATTGTGCGATTGCCGCACCGACAAAAGCAGTTATTACAACTACGCAAATCTTACCTGCCCAAGCTCGGCGCCGTTCGCATATTGCTGTGATTTGTAACGTCAATTGGATTGTTGCCGATAACCGAACCCGCTTGGCTACCGCCGTCGTACGCAAGACACGCTCAAGCGGGCCGCTACCCAGCTACGAGTACCACTATGAAAAACCACGGAAATACCCACGAGACCCTTGAGCGCGATGAAGAACCCGCGCGCGGTAGCAACCGCGGCTTCGGATTGGTTATGGCGAGCGTGTTCGTGCTTTTGGAACTTGGCCACTGCTATTCGGAGACGGCGACATCAGAGTCTGAGCGCTGATCGTTGCTGTCCTCCTCCTCGTCGTAGCAATGGTTGCTGCAAACGTACTCGGACCCTTCAACGCGGCCTGGCATAAGTTTGGTCTTTTACTCGGCCGGGTCGTCAACCCGATCGTGCTTGGCGCGATGTTTTATCTAGTGATCACTCCCTCCGGGCTCGCGTCGAGACTTTTCGGTAAGGATTTCCTAAGATTGCGACGCGATCCGAACGCGACAAGCTATTGGATTGAACGTCAGCCACTGGATCCTGATCCGAACGCCATGCGCAATCAATATTAAACCCACCGATGGTTTCATTTCTCCGGGAGTTTTGGTCGTTTTTGCGAGCGCGCAAGAAGTTCTGGCTACTACCGATCTTGATCGTTCTGGTCGTCTTCGGCGGCCTACTTGTCCTGGTCCAAGGCACCGCGGTTGCGCCCTTTGTCTACACGATGTTCTAGCGCCGGTGAAAATCCTTGGTATCTCCGCGCTGTATCACGACAGTGCCGCCGCACTCGTGGACGACGGACAAATAATCGCTGCCGCACAGGAGGAGAGCTTGATTGAAATTGTCGCATCGAAGGTGGGGAGAAAGGCGTTCTAAATAGGACTGAACGGCCTTCTTTTTTGTCCGACGGGTCACGCTAGCGGGTTACTATTCGCTACGCAGTCGTCGCTCGCAACACCGTATGAATTGATGTTCCGACTTCTTCGCATTGTTTCAGCAGCGTCTTTGTTGCTCATTTGATTGGTCGTAGGCAATAACGTTGCGGGCGCTGATGACACAGGTGCGCGGGCCCTGCGTCTGGCGGCAAGTCCGTTTGACGACCCATCCTTCTTTCCGATCGGTGTCTGGCTTCAACAGCCTCGCGACGCCGCGCGTTACAAAGCCGCCGGGATCAATCTCTATATCGGATTGTGGAAAGGCCCGACTGCGGGGCAACTTGTGGCGCTCGGGAAGGTTGGGATACGCGTGATTGCGAAACAAAACGACCTTGGGCTCGAGCATCCAGACCGCAACATCATCGTCGGTTGGCTCCACGGTGGCGAACCGGACAATGGACAGGCGCGCAAACCCAAGTGGTTGAACAAACTGTTGGGGCACGGCCCGCCGATTCCGCCGAAGTTAGTCGACACGACATATCGTCGAATGCTGCTTAAAGATCCGACCCGGCCGATAATGTTGGTGTTGGGCCAAGGCGTGGCTTGGGACGGCTGGCAAGGCAGAGGACGGCGCACCAACCACCCTGAAGACTACCTCGCCTATGTTAGGTCGAGTGACGTGGTAGCGTTTGATATCTAGCCCGTTGGGCACCCGCATCGGGATGTAGCTGACCGGCTAGAGTACGTCGCGCGCGGCGTATCGCGTTTAGTGGATTGGACCAAGCACGGGCAGAGGATTTGGAACGTTATCGGCGCCAGCGGCGTCCATGTCGATCGTACTAAACCTACACCGTCCTAGGTTAGGACGCAGGTATGGATGAGCCTCATTCATGGTTCACAAGGCATCATCTACTTCGTGCACCTATTTGGAGGCCCCAAGCTCGTCGAGGCCGCGCTCCTTGAAGATAACGACATGTTGCAAGCGGTCACTCGGATCAACCAGAAACTCCATACCTTGGCGCCCATTCTTAACAGTCCGAGCGTGAGCGACGCGGTCAGCATCGAGACAGAAAAGCCGGGGCAAATCGCGACGATGGTTAAGCGGCGCGACGATACTGTCTATTTGTTCGCCGTCGCGATGAGGCCGCAAGCCGTGGTTGCTAAATTTCGGCTAAACATTGGTTTAGCAGGGCGAGTAAGCGTTATTGGCGAGAATCGATCGATTGATCTCAGCGATACGACATTCATCGATCATTTTGATCCCTACGCGGTGCATCTATACAAGTTTTCCATAGGTCGATGAGCCCCCATTTTGCTGAACACGATAGACATCGCCTAAACGCATCCACGCACGTTGGTGATCCGGCTCCTTGTCCACAACATCGCGAAGTAACGCCTCGGCGCCGTCCAGGTCCTTAAGACCCGAAAATGATTGCACAATCCCATTCACGGCCAACCAATCGTCGCTATCCAACTCGCGGATCTTCTTAAATGCTTCGAGGGCCTCCTCCGGCTTGCCGCCAGCCCTGGCGATCCTGCCTTCCAATTTTAGGGCTACGATGTCGCCCTTCGGCAATCCCCCAATTTTTGCCGCAACTTCCTTGGCCTGGTCGAGCCGACCGAGCCCGACAAGGGGATCGGCTTTGGTTGCCAACGCCGGGACATAGTTGGCCGACCGCTCCAGAGCATCATTGACGTGCGCCAAAGCTGTTTCAAACTGACCGCGACTAGCGACGATCTGCGCAAGTTGGACTCGAACCGCGAGATTGCCGGGCGCTATATCAAGCAACTGAGTTAACGTATCCGTTGCCAACTCGGACCGGTTGCTTTGGAGGAATGCCCTACTAAGCAAACCTAACGCCACCACGGACTGGGGGGCGCCCCGCAACACCGTCCTTAGAGATGCGATCGCCTCGTCCAAAGCGCCCTCTTTCAATTGGATACGAGAACGGAGCAACAATCCTTGTGGGTTCATGGGCTCGGACTCGAGCACCTTGTTGACCGTTGACTTTGCTTCCGGCAGCTGACCGTCGGCAAAGTACAGGCTGGCCAAAACTGCCATAGCCCCAAGCTTCGTCGCCGAGTCCTCGGAACCGTGAGCGACCGCGACGGTTATTACCTCAATCGCCCGCGAAAGTTTGTCTTCGCGGCGAAACAATTCAGCGAGCGCAAAACGCAGGGCGAATTGGTCCGGCGCTTCCGCGACAAACGAGGTGAGTGCGGATTCCGCTGCGCCAAAACTCCTCTGGTTGGCGAGGAAATCTGCCAGTATCAGTTTTGCTCGGATATTGTCTGGCAGGCCTTCGAGCCCCTCTTTCAATAGGGATTCGGCGGCGTCCCGTTTCTTCCACTGCACGTAAAGGCGTGCCAGGCCGATGCGGTAGTCGAGTTGCTCTGGAAAGCCTTAATGAGTTCAAGCGTCACCGCTTCTACTTTGTCTCGTTGGTCCGATTGCAAATGAAAGCTTGTCAGGGCCAATCGTAAAGGGACGTTCTGCTGATTGAGACTAATACCCTTCTCGAGCACCGCGACCGCCTGGTCTGGCAGCTTTTTCAGGCGCAAAATACCGGCCAGCACTGCTGTGGCAGTTTCGTTTGCCGGATCCAACTCCAGGGCCTTTTCGGCATCCACCTGGGCCGGGTCGGGCTGTTTCTGGGCGAGAAGAATCGACCCACGTAGCGCCAAGCTCTCCGCATTTTTTCCCTGCGAAAGCTCGACCGCATGCTCGGCCCGCGCTAGCGCAGCCGGAAGATCGCCCGCTAGGATCGAGTACCGGCCTAGCTGAACGTTGGCAGCGATGTGATCTGGCGATTGGTTGACCGCTTGCTGAAACGCCCTGAACGCCTCCGGCCAGCGTTTTTGGGCGTCGTATACGCGGCCGAGATAGAAGTAAGCCTCGCCGAAGGTGGCGTCGATTTGCAGTGCGTTCTTTAGCTCAATTCGCGCTGAGTCATAATTCTCGGCCTCGAAGAGCTCGATGCCTTTCTTCATATGCGAGTCGAGTCGATCCTTGGGATCGTCGCAGGCAACAAGCACAAACGCGACTACAGCAAAGAGGCCAAGGATCCGAATTCGTCGCAATATCACATTTGTCCTATTTCGAAGCCTGAACGAACCGAATTCTACTTTGACGATATTAAATCATTATCCGCGTATCCAGGGAAACCCTCGGTCTCAATAGAGTAATGGGAAGATTCTTGGTCCCATATGTCCCATATGGATGTCGTTAGATAGGTTGCCAAACCATCATGAGGGCGGAGATTTGTACGTCGCGAGCCGTCGCACCGAAGAGAAAAGACCATTCGGAGTACCTCTTAATCTCCGTTGCGTTGCGGGCTATGGCTCGCGAAACTAGAACATGTACCGTCGGTAAGGATCAGACCCATGCGCGTCGTTACGTTACCCGCCCCGATACTCAAGGCTACCGCTGTAATTGCGATCGCGGCTGTCGTTGGTTTGAGCACAATTGCACCAGCGAACTCGGACACCATTACGTTCGGAGGTCTTACGCACGGGCAAATCGTCCCCACCACCATTGGCAACGTTACCTTTGTCGTCGACAACGATGCCGCATCGGGCCCGGACGAGGGCCGGATATTTGATTCAGAGGCGATCAATAGCACCGCCGATCCTGATCTTCAGCGAGACCCCGATAATAGCCGGGAAAATTGGAAGGGCGGAAATCTCCCCATAACGTCAGATATGGGGAACATACTGATAATTCAGGAACACGATTCCGGTCAGATCCCGGACGACGAGGGCAATCGACCGGCCGGAATAATTACCTTGTCGTTCACAGTCGCAATCACCGAATTTAGGCTCGATCTGATCGACATCGAAAACGGTGGAACATCCGAAGACGATGACGGATTTCTTGAATTCTTTTCCAGCGGCGCATCGCTTGGGTTGAGGTCGTTTGTCAGCTTCGCGACGACGAACGGACCTTCCGGTGTAGCGATCTTCGATGACGCGACGGTCAATCGTATCGATCCGATTCTCGCTTCGGTATTCGGCGCCGCCAGTTTTTATCAGGTGGTTGTGCGCCTCGGAGGATCGGGCGGAATAGACAATTTATAATTTTCGACTGTTCCGTTACCCGGCGCATTACTCCTCCTCGGTTCGGGCCTCGCGGGGCTTGGATTGCTCGCGAGACGCCGCCGAAAAGAAGCCTAACCGTCCTTGGTCATCCTTCGGTCGAACCTGACCAAGCCAAAAGTCTACAGTTCCGACGCTGCAGCAGCGCCAACGCGGGCGCCCTTCATCTCCCACTCCCTGGACCTACTACTTGTCAGCGATGGCACGCGACCAGTGTGGGCTTCCGGACGCGCCGCTTCGCGCAGTTCGGAGAGCGACTCACGCTCGCGCTCAAACTGACGGAGGGCGGCGAATTTGGCGGAACCATATTGATCCGGCCACACAACAGCGTCCTCGCACCCATAATAGGCAGCCGCCTGCTGGGTAAAATACGGGTTGTACAAGTGCGTCCGGGCGAGAGCGACTAAGTCTGACCGACCGGCTGCAATAATCGTATTGACCTGGTCCCAGGTGAAGATATTGCCGGCAACGATCGTCGGAACACCGGCTTCGATGCGAACTTGCTCCGAAAACGGCGTTTGAAACATACGCCCGTAGACCGGTTCTTCCTCGGAAGCTGTCTGACCTGTCGACACATTAATCAGATCGCAGCCATGTGCCTTGAACGCTTGGGCCAGCACCACCGCCTCGTCTGCGGCATTGCCACCCGGCATCCAGTCATGCGCGGAAAGTCTTATTGACATAGGTTTTTCACTGGGCCACGCAGCGCGGCAGGCATCAAACACTTCGAGCGGGTAGCGCAGCATGTTTTCCATACTGCCGCCATATGCGTCGGTTCTTTTGTTGGTAATCGGCGATAAGAACCCGCCGAGTAAATAGCCGTGGGCACCATGCAGTTCGAGCATATCGAAGCCACAACGCATCGCGCGCTCCACGGTCGCAACAAACTCGCTCTTCACCCGGTCCATGTCGTCGCGGGTCATTTCGCGCGGCACCTGCGAATGCGGGAGGTAGGGCAATGGCGATGGCGCGATGATTTCCCAAGCGCCTTCATCCAAAGGCTGATCAATTCCCTCCCAGGCAAGCTTGGTCGCACCCTTACGCCCAGCATGCCCAATCTGGGCACAGATTTTCGCGGTCGAATGCGCGCGGAAGAAATCCACCACCCGTTTCCAGGCTGCTTCCTGTTCGTCGGTCCACAGGCCGGCGCAGCCTGGGGTGATCCTCGCATCAGGCGCAATGCACGCCATTTCGGTGAAAACCAGTGCGGCGCCGCCAACGGCCCGGCTGGCGAGATGAACATAGTGCCATTCGGTCAACACGCCGTCGGCGGCACAATATTGGCACATCGGCGATACGACGACACGATTCTCAAGCCGCATATCGCGAAGCTGAAAGGGCGCGAACATCGGTGGAACTGGCCGATCACGTAGCGCCGGCGCGTCGAACTCTTCAGCCGCCTGGGCCGAGAACCAGCGGTTGGTTTCGGTAACGAAGTCGGCGTCCCTAACGCCAAGGTTGTCGTAAGTGATTGCCTTGGAACGCGACATCAAGCTGAAAGCAAATTGCCGCGGCGCCATGTCCCAGTACCTATCGACGTGTTCAAACCAGGACAGCGATACTCCGGCCGCATGCTGCAAGCGACCGACTTCGTCATGGCGGTGTTCGTCGTAGCCGGCGAGCGCTGCCGGCACCGTTTCGTTAGCCTTGAATTCCTCGAACAGAGCGATCGCATCTTCCATCGCGAGTTTGGTGCCCGATCCGATCGAAAAGTGAGCGGTGTGCGCGGCGTCACCCATGATCACCATGTTGTCGTGAATAAAGCTATCGCAGCGGATGACGGGAAAGTTGCGCCACAACGACTTGTTCGTAACGACCTCACAGCCGTCCAACAGATCGGGATAAAGTTCCTTGGCAAATGCGACCGTATCTTCCTCGGTGGCATCATCAAGCCCGGCATTGCGCCAGGTCTTTTCGGTGGTTTCCATGATCCACGTCGCCATCTCGCCGTCATATTGATAGGCGTGGACGTTCCAAATTCCAGCATCGGTCTTACGAAAGTCAAACGTGAAGGCGGGTAGCGATTTGTTGGTGCCCAGCCAAACAAACTTGTTGGGCCGCCAGTCATAGCTCGGCCTGAACGAGTCCGCATAGGCTTCGCGGATCCAGCTATTGATCCCGTTGCTGGCGAGGATCAGATCGGCGTCCCCCACTTGCTCCAGCGAGGTGATATCTGTTTGGAAGTGCATGGTGATGCCAAGCTCGCGGCACCGGTCCTGTAGCAACAACAACAATTTCTTGCGCGACATCCCGCAGAAATCATTGCCACCGCAAGTAATGACTTCGCCCTTGAAGTGGATGTCAATGTTGTCCCAATAGGCAAAATTCTCACGGATCTGATCATAAGATTCGGCGTCGTAGTCACGAAAATGTCCCAGCGTTGTGGCCGAAAAGACAACCCCGAATCCAAACGTATCGTCGTGCCGATTGAGCTCGTGGATCGTAATTTCGTGATCGGGATTGTGCTTTTTCATCAACAGCGAAAAATACAACCCTGCGGGACCACCGCCGATGACTTCGATTTTCATTGACCTCTCCGACCGGACAACAACTGAGCGCTCATTCATAGCGCGCGGGTTTACTGCGAGACAATGTTTGTCGCGCCAAAGAACACCGATTTTACCCGCTGACCATTGCCCATGGTTAATCCTCGTAGTGCTTAAACCCGGGGTTAGGTCCTCCCGCTCGCCGCCAATCTATTTGACATAGTCAACTATATTGATTGATGATTACAACCGTTATGACTGCGCCCCTCCCGCAACGAGTCGAATCGCTGCGCGGCTTCAATCGCTTCTATACCAAGCGGATCGGAGTACTGCGCGAAGGCTTAGTTGATAGCCCCTTCCCGCTTACCGATGCGCGGGTTATTTATGAGCTGGCCCACCGCGGTGGTGCTACGGCGAGTGAGTTGTGTCGCCAATTGGTGATCGATGCCGGTTACCTGAGCCGAATTCTTCGACGCCTTCGCACCCAAAATCTCATCCTCCAACGGCAGTCGGAAGCCGACAGACGCCGCCGCTCGATCAGCCTCACCAATCGTGGTCAAGAAGCGTTCGCGGTCCTCGATAAGCGCTCGCGCGAGGAAAACGCCTTGTTGCTTCAGGGTCTTGGCGATGCAGATCAGCGCAAACTGCTTACCGCGATGGAAACGATCGAAGTGCTTTTGGCCGGTGGTTCTGCCCGCACGCCTGCTTGCTATGTATTGCGGACCCACGAGCCCGGCGACATGGGGTGGATCATCCAACGCCACGGTGCGTTATATGCCAAGGAATATGGTTGGGATCAGACATTCGAGTCGTTAGTGGCCCGGGTTACAGCGGATTTCATCGATAACTTCAAACCTGCCCGCGAGCGCTGCTGGATCGCCGAGATCGACGGCGACATCGTTGGCTCGATCCTGGTCGTCGAAAAGAACAAAACTATCGCCAAACTACGACTGATGATTGTGGATCCAGATGCCCGAGGAATGGGTATTGGGCGACGCCTGGTCGACGAAGCGATCCGTTTTGCCACGCGTCGTGGCTATCACCGCATGACGCTGTGGACCATGAACGTGCTCCACCCGGCGCGGCATATCTACAGCACGTCGGGCTTCAAACTCGTCGCTGAAAATTCAGTCCACAGCTTCGGCCGTGACCTCATCAGCGAGACTTGGGAGCTCAATCTACAAGCGCGCAAATTGCAATGAATATAGTTGGGGTCGGCACGACATCTTGCGATTGCGCTTCGCCTCATATCGTCTTGGTGATCGTTGCCGCGGCGACCACCTGCATTCTCGTCGGCACGAGCGCGGTCGCGACCGCTTTGTGATGTACCAAACAGACGCGATCACTCAGCCTTGCCGTCGATCTCGCGGTCACTAGCTGGCAATACGAAGGATAAATCGCTCTTCGCTCTATCACAGGTAAACGATACGTGTTACGTGGCCTATAATCTCCCGCGAATAAGGGATTGTTGGAAATGGGTGCCTTCAAAGAAGCACACGGCGGTGCGTTGGTTGATCTGCACCTCGGCCAAGCCGAGGCCGAAAAAGAAAAACTTAACGCCCGCGACTACAAGTCATGGGACCTGACCGACCGTCAACTGTGCGACGTCGAAATGTTGCTAAATGGTGCATTCTCGCCACTTGACGGCTTTCTGTCTCGACAAGACTACGACAGCGTCGTGACCGACATGCGATTGTCATCGGGTTTGATTTGGCCGATGCCAATCATGCTCGATGTATCGCCCGAGTTTGCCGATCAAGCGGCCGTGGGGGACAACATTGCCCTCCGCGATCATGAAGGCGTCCTGGTCGCGACTATGAAGATAGAGGAGGCTTGGGAGCCCGATAAATCGCGCGAAGCGGCCGGCGTGTTCGGCACCGAAGACACTGCACATCCGGGTGTCGACTTTCTAATCAACCGTGCCCATGTGGTTTACCTTGGCGGAATATTGCGGGGTAATTCGCCGCCCACCCATTATGACTTCAGGCGGTTGCGCGATTCTCCAAAAGAACTGCGCGGCCGTTTCAAAAAGCTAGGCTGGCGCAAGGTGGTTGCTTTTCAGACCCGCGATCCAATGCACCGCGCCCATCACGAGCTAACCATCCGCGCCGCTCGCGAACGAGAAGCAAACTTGTTAATCCATCCGGTGGTCGGCCATACCAAACCCGGCGATGTCGATCACTACACGCGGGTTCGTTGCTATAAGAAAATCTTGCGTCACTACCCCGAGCAGACGACAGCTTTGAGCCTGCTCAACCTGGCGACGCGCATGGGCGGTCCCCGCGAAGCCGTATGGCAAGGCATTATCCGCAAGAATTTTGGCTGCACGCATTTCATGGTCGGACGCGACCACGCGGGACCGGGCATCCGGCCCGACGGCGAATCCTTCTACGGGCCCTACGATGCGCAAGAGTTGTTTAGCGAGCATGAAAAGGAACTCGACATCTCGATGGTGCCGTTTCAGGAGATGGTCTACGTCGAAGATCGTGCGCAGTATTTGCCGATCAATGAGACCACGAAGGAGATGAAGATCCAGAGCATCTCTGGCACCGAGTTCCGCCGCAGGCTGCAGGAGGGATTAGAAATTCCCGATTGGTTCTCGTTTCCCGGTGTGATCGAAGAACTTCGCAAGATGTATCCGCCCCGTCATAAGCAGGGCGTAACGGTTTTCTTTACCGGCCTCTCGGGCGCCGGGAAGTCAACCATCGCAAACGCCTTGCTAGTCAAGCTTATGGAGAACAGCGACCGCCGGATCACTCTTCTTGATGGGGATCTCGTTCGCAAGAACCTCTCTAGCGAACTGGGCTTTTCCAAAGAACATCGCGATATCAATATTCTCCGCATCGGCTACGTCGCCGCGGAGATCACCAAGAATGGCGGTATTGCGATTTGCGCTCCGATCGCCCCTTACACCGCAACCCGCCGCGAAGTACGCTCGACAATCGAAGCTGTCGGCGGTTTCGTCGAGATTCATGTGGCTACATCGCTAGAGGTATGCGAGCAACGCGACCCTAAGGGTCTCTACGCGAAAGTGCGCGCAGGTATCATCAAAGGCGTAACCGGCATCGATGATCCCTACGAAGTGCCTGAGAATCCGGAGATGGTGATTGATACCGAAGCGCTCCCCGCCGAGCTCGCGGCGCAGCGTGTGCTGGTCAAATTGGAGAGCATGGGCTTTATCCGCTAGCGCGTTGAGTCTCGATCGATTACTGCAGGCGATCAAGGGTTGCCATGACGGGAAGACACTCCTCAAAGCGGGTCAAGGGTTTGCGGCCCGCCTCAATCGCCTCGAAGAACTCTCGGCATTGCTTTTCGAAGCGCCCCACCGACTGCTCTTGGGCAAGGACATTGCCGTCGTGATCGTAAAGCGCGCCATCTTTTGAGAGCGCGTTTAGCGTGGTTTCCTCACCGATAAAGCGCATGTCGTAGTGGATGGATCCATGATTGTTGAAGGACACCGCGCCCGTAACGAGACAGCCGCTCCGCGACCGCATACCAATGGTGAGATCCATCGGCACCCCCAGCTCCAGGTGATTCGGACCGACTTGCCCCCAAACTTCCATATCGGGTTCGCGAAAGAGTGCATAGATCGTATCGACATAATGACACGCATGATGCCAAAGAAGGCTGTCCGTCCAGGTTCGTGGCTCGCCGAACCGGTTGGTGTATTTTCTCCGGAAGAAATAGATCTCGAAGACGATGTGATGAAGGTGTAACTCGCCCGCCGTAACTCTCCGCCGCACTTCGCTGTACACGGTAGAGAAGCGCTGGGTGTGGGCCACCATGCAAGTGAGCCCAGTCTTTGCCTCAAGCATTGCGAGGTTTTGCGCGTCGGCGATATTGAGTGCCATGGGAATTTCGAGCAGGACGTGTTTACCCATAGCGAGTGCGGTTTCCGCTTGGGCGGCGTGGATCTGACTCGGCGAGCCAATGATTGCGGCCTCAATACCCGGTTGACCGAGCGCATCATCGCGATCGAGAGAATGATACGGAATGCCCCACTGGCTCGCAAAGGCAGCCGTTTTCTCGGCGAGACCGCCAGCCAGCGATACCACCTCGACGTTACCAATCTCGCTTATGGCCTCCATATAAGTTTGGCCCTGAGCTCCCTCACCTACCAAACAAAATTTCATCTCTGCCGTGCATTATTGAGGAAGACGCTCGTGGACAATTGTATCAGAATTTTGGAACCCACCGATCAGGTTGGGCACGGCCATGACCGCAGCGCCCTGGTTCGTAGCGTGACCACTGTGATAGGAATTTCCTACGGGCCGGGCCCAATTCACGGAAATCGGAGCGACGAATGAGCGAGAAGACAAACTCTCCTCCGCGCCTGAGCAGGTCGCGCTCCTGACCGATGGACGCTTTTCCGGCGCGACCCGCGGGATGTGCATCGGCTATGCCATCCCCGAAGCCGCGATAGGCGGGTCCCTCGGTTTGGTCGAGAACGGCGATATCGTTCGCATAGACGCCGTGGCCAAAACGATCGACGTCAAGTTGACCGACACCGAGTTCGCCGTGCAACGGGCTCGCTGGCAAGCGCCCCATCGAGGTCTCCTCGCGGGCGCATTGCAAAAATATGCGGCCACGGTAGCACCGGCGAATTTAGGTGTGATAACCCACGCCGGACAAGTCGAGTGGACCCGAGGAGAATGATGATGGACGGAAAACCTTCGCTTGGATTCATCGGTCTCGGCGTCATGGGCACGCCGATGACCGGCAGATTTCTCGATGCCGGTTATACGGTCTCTGTCTGGAACCGTTCTCCGGAAAAGACAGCCACACTGGTTGAACGAGGCGCAACCCGCGCAAGCTCACCTGCAGATATCGCACGGACTAGCGATATCGTCATGATGTGCGTGACCGATACGGCAGCCGTAGCGGAGGTCGCCCTAAATGACAGCGGGTTATGTAAGGGTTCGGATGGCGCTACGGTGATCGTCGACTTCTCAAGCATCGACCCAGTCGAGACTCGCCGCATCGCCTCGACAATCCGTGACACGTGCGGCGCCGCCTGGGTGGATGCCCCGGTGTCCGGTGGCGTTCCGGCCGCCGAGCAAGGTTCGCTGGTGGTGATGGCCGGCGGTGAGGATGAAGATATCGAGCGAATTCGCCCGGTGGTCGAACATGTGGCCCAACGCCTGACCCATATGGGACCTTCCGGTGCCGGCCAGATCACCAAGGTTTGCAATCAAATGATTGTCGGCTGCACTATAGCCACGGTAGCAGAGGCCTTGAAATTGGCTGCGGATAATGGAGTCGCGGCAACGAAGTTGCCGGAATGCCTCGCCGGCGGGTTTGCAGATTCGACGATTCTACAGAATCACGCGCGCCGAATGGCGGAGGGAAATCTGAGTCCGCGTGGACACGCGACGACGATGCTCAAGGATATGGATATCGCCTGTACGACCGCGCAACGTTCTAGAACTGTGGTGCCGATGACGGCGCTGACGACACAGCTTTATCGGCTCTTGGTCGCCCAGGAACACGGCACCCTCTATCAGGTTGGCTTGATGCGTCTTTACGCTGATGGGCCGCTTTAGGCGGCGTTGAACCTCTGCGGAGAACCAAGATGATAGCGATCCTCGATTCTGACAATCTTGCACCCGCTCCTATTGCGGCGGCGCTAACTTACTCTGTGCCAACCGGCGAACGCCCGATCGCTGAGACGCGGGTGACAGGAATGCCAACGGTCTATTCGAACGAAAACACGGCCGATCATAATGTGGCGATCCACGACATCCGCCCGATCGCTGACCAGCTTTCGCTCGATCGCCACGGATTCGTCCTTACGCAGCACGAAACGCGCGTAACCGACTTCTACGATGAGACCGAACTTCGAGAGATCTACTATCCGGAGATTGAGGACCTCCTTATGTCGCTCGCCGGCGCGGTGCGGCGCGTTCACACGGTTGATCATACGTTGCGGCACGGGGATGAGGCAGTCCAGGAAGCGAGGCGACTGCGTGAGCCGGTCAAGATGGTGCACAACGACTACACCGACTGGTCTGGACCGGAACGCGTTCGCGATCTCTTGCCGGACGAAGTTCCAAATTTACGGCAACAACGCTTCGCCATCATTCAAGTGTGGCGTCCGATCCAAGAAGTAATTCAGCAACAGCCCCTGGCGATTTGTGACGCACGAACGATCGCCTCGGGTGATTTGATAGCGGCCGAAAGGCGACACCCGAAGCGGATCGGCGAGACCTACCACATCGCGTTCAATCCGGATCATCGGTGGTTCTATGTTCCCGAAATGAAGCGAAATGAAGCACTGGTATTCAAGACGTATGAATCGGCCACCGACGGCCGCGCTCGTTTTACCGGGCACACGTCATTCGACGATCCCAATTCACCGATCGGCGCACGGCCACGCGAGAGTATTGAAGTGCGCGCGTTGGTCTTCTTTGAAGATTAGAGCTCGCACGCTCATGACTCGGGCAGGCGGCCGCTAAGCGCCAACGCGCTTGGCGTCCCACTCGGCAATCAATTTTCGTGCTGCATCGACTTCTTCCGTCGCCATCCCCTCGGCCAGGATGTCGAGCATCCATTTGGCCTCAGAATACCAGCGCGAGTTTTCGGAAGACGCTCGCTGCTCCTCGCGGGCCGCCAAACTGAACCAAAAGAATGCTTGGACATGATCTTGAGGGACATCGTTGCCGCGGTGGTAGATCCAACCGACCTTTCGCATCGCTTCAGCAATGAGTCCCTGTTCCGCAGCCATGCGGTACCAGCGAATCGCCCCGACGGGATCCTTCGATACCCCACCCAGGCCTTCATCATGAATCAAACCGAGTTTGAGTTGTGCGAAAACCGAACCGCCCTCCGCCGCTTTGCGATACGAGATTACCGCCTCGGCATATTCTTTTTCGACCCCGTGGCCGAACTCGCTCATCACACCTAGATAATACTCGGCGTTTGAGTTTCCCTGCTCTGCAAGTGACCGATACACCTTGAGCGCAGCGGCGTAGTCACCTCTGCCATAAGCGTCGTCGCCTTTCCCGGTCGAGTGTTTTGGGCGAAGGGAGCAGGTGATTATAGTGTTGAGTTGTTTTTGCAGGGCCGCCAAACACTCACCGAGACGCTATGATGTTTTGGTTAGTTTTTCGCGGTCACGCGGCTAATCGGAGCTGCGCGGACAACCGAAACGCGTAAGAGGAAACGGGTCATGGGCGCACCGCCACGCAGGGAAATCCGGATCGAATCCGACATGATGGAACCGTTGAGCCACCACACCGATGCCGTGCTGTGTGGTGACTTTCTTTATTTATCGGGGGCCGCGCCGCTTGATACCGCGGCCCGCGTCATTGCGCCGGGCGATGTCGTCAAGCAATGCGAGGCGACCTGCCACAACATCGAGCTCATGTTGCAAGCCGCCGATATGACGTTTCAGGACATCGCCCATTTCAAGATTTTCATGGAGGATGTGTTTGACTGGCGGCAGATCGAACCCGTTTGCAGCGGCTATCTGGGTGAAATCCGCCCCTCCAGCACCCGCGTCGGCATCGGCCATCCGGCTGTGCCGGGAATGTTGATGGAGATCGAAGCGGTCGCCTACAAACCGCGTAACGGCGGCCCCGCCCGCCGTGAGATCCGGTGCGAGGAACTCTACAACCCGCTGGGCTACAATGTCGACGTCGTGGTGTGCGGCGACTTCGCATTTCTATCCGGCACCGGGCCGCTTGATCGCGCCGGCAATGCGGTCGGCTTTGGCGACCCCGTCAGACAATCACACAAGACGCTCGAGAACATGCAGATCATGCTCGATGCCGCCGGCATGGGCTTCGACGACGTTGCCAAGGTCGTTTACTTTCTCGAGAACGTGCACGACCTCAAGCGCGTGAACATCGCGCGCAAAGAGTTCTTCGGTGCCAATCGCCCGGTCAGCACGCTGGTTGGCGGGCGACGGTGCGTGGTGCCAGGGATGAGTCACGTTGTCGAGGCGATCGCCTACAAGCCTCTAAGCGGCGGCTCACCGCGCCGTGAGATTATGGTGCCTGATTTCCAGGAACCGCTGAGTCACTATTGCGACGGCGTGCAGTGTGGCGATTTCCTGTTCGTTTCCGGCCAGGGTCCGTTCGATGCCGCCTTCGTGCTCGACGGCACTACCATGACCGATCACGCGACCCGGGTGCACGACAACCTCGCTTTGATCATGAGCGAGGCGGGATTTGGCTTCGATGATGTCGCGAAAGTCACGTGCTACATGGATAATTGCGACGAACGCGAGGAATTGAACGGAGTTCGCGAAAAATATTTCGGCGCCAGCAAACCTGCCAGCACCCTGCTTGCCGTGAACCGTCTAGCCCTGCCTTACATGAAGGTCGAGATCGACGCGATCTGCTACCAGGCGGATGCCGCGACGTAGCGTGAATGACTATCGGGGAGGCCGGCGGGCTCGTCAGATGGCAGCGGTGAGATAATCGCACGCAGCCAGGGCGTGCGTGCGCAGGATGTGGTGGAACTCGTCAATGCTGACGCTTTCGTCGGCTGCACCCATACCTTTGGGTGAACAGCCGTAAACAAATGCGGGCACCCCCTTGGTGCGCCAGAACCGAGTGTCCGTACCACCCAGGCTTACGATGGGTTGGGGGGTGTGGCTCAGGTCCTCGGCTGCATTGCGTGCGAGGTGACCCACCATTTCGTGCTTGGGGTCGGACCAATTCGCCTCCGGCCCATCTTCCAACAGCTCCTCAAAAGTAATGCCCTCATAGCGAGCAGCGATCTTAGCCACTTCAGTCATCACCGCGGCGCGACTGATGCCGACCGGCAGGCGAAAATCGACATCGAGCACACATTCGGCCGGCAGCATGTTGATTTTCACGCCGCCATTGATCACGCCTACATTAACCGAGACCCGGCGCACCACGGCGGCGGCACCGGCGCCGAGCGATTGATCGATAGCCTGTTGCACCTCCGGCCGGTCGAGCGTGCGCCGCACCGCATCCGTCTCATTAGGCACCATCGCCTCGATCACTTCGAGATCGCGGATCAGCGCTGCGGCGATTTTGTTAGCGCTGGCGCTGGTGTGGGTTAGGCGCTGTGGCCGCCGGGAACGCCAATACGGAAGCGCACCCAGAGGATCGATTTCTCGCCGAAGCGCACGGTTTCAAGACCGCTGGGTTCGGTACTCAGCACGCAATCGCCGAGAACCTCATCAACGAAAGTCTCCGTCAACCAGTCGGCGCCCCAGCGTCCGCCGGTTTCCTCATCTGAGACCACGGTTAGAGTAACCCGCCCCGGCAAGTGCTCGCGCAAGCGGTAGAGGTAGGCATGGACGAAGATCAGGGGGTGATTTTTTTGAGGAGATCGCCAAGTTCCGTGCCGCCCGGCGCTGCTACGCCAAAATCATGAAGGAACGGTTCGGGGCCAAGGATCCGGCATCCATGCGCCTGCGCTTCCATTGCCAGACCGCGGCAGCCACGCTCACCAAGCCGCAATTCATGATTAACACCGTCCGCACCACACTGCAGGCCTTAGCCGCAGTACTCGGCGGCTGCCAATCGTTGCACACCAACGGCTACGACGAGGCGTTTGCGATTCCCACCGAGGAATCAATGAAGATGGCGCTGCGCACGCAGCAGATCATCTCCGACGAATCAAACATCGCCAACGTCATTGATCCGCTCGGCGGATCCTTCTACCTGGAGAGCCTTACCAACGATTATGAGCAGCGTATCTTTGCCATCCTCGACGAGATCGAAGAACGCGGCGGCACGATCAAGTCGATCGAGGAAGGCTGGTTCCAGCAGCATATCGCCGATTTCGCTTATGAAACCGCATTGTGCAAACAGTCGGGAGAGAAACCGGTGGTTGGCGTGAACAAATTCGTCGAAGCCGACGAGCGCAATAATATCGAACTTCATCCCTACGATTTTAGCACCGCCGACCGGCAGATTGCCCGCACCCGTCGGGTGCGGGCAGAGCGCGACGACGCGACGGTGAGCGCGTTGCTCGATCGGCTGATCGAGGATGCCAAGGACGAAACTCAAAACATTATGCCGACGACGGTT
>Ga0115002_10001553_pt1 | contig 31461 bp, 31 predicted proteins | sample ArcticOcean_MG_C_8_FD_89576 | JGI IMG/M metagenome (GOLD analysis project Ga0115002, IMG submission 89576) | Marine microbial communities from western Arctic Ocean - ArcticOcean_MG_CB11_86 | ecosystem: Environmental > Aquatic > Marine > Oceanic | place: Arctic Ocean: Canada Basin | collected... | reverse complement strand
TAGAGTTCTAACTGCTGAGAGTTCCACATCGAACCATTCCTTAAGGGTGTTAGCTTTTCGTACGATTTGACTCTAATGGCACGACTGGAATGCCACAATTGGCATTTCCTGACAAATTCTGGCTGAACGATTGACGCAATGTTAGACGACGGGATTTCCGCTGAGTCGCGAGTCTGAAAGGTGGATGCGCCGTCTAGTCACTTGCAGCATTTGGCGAATCCGGTCGTCACACATATTGAGCGGCATCGGTAGTTGGACAAGCTCCGCAAATCTCTCAATTTTGAGATGATCTTGCCCTTTGTGGCTATCAGAACTTGCTGATGGTTAACCGGCATATTTCTCGTCGAATCAATGGGGGCCCTGACAAGGCAGGGATTTGCAGCTACAATATTCGTAGCTGCAAATTTGCGGTCTGTAATTGCCATCTCTCCGAAATCTTAACCGTGTCGAATTCGAAAGCCACCCTCACGCGGGAAGGGTTTCTTAAGGACAGACTGGCAAGAAGGGCTCGCTGGGTGTTTGTACCACGGCTTCCGAGAGTTCACCTTATTGCAACACCTGTGGCTTGGCTTTTTGGTTCATCCGCGCCAAGCGACATGAGCTCAAAAAAGGCATGCCGTTCCAATCCGTTGCCGAACGATTTAGCGAACTGCAAGCTAATCAGGCTGAACACCGCTTATGAGCGTTAACGCTCATAAGCGAGTAGCCGACCGAAAACAATGCACGACAATAAGAAACCAGAACCGCTCAACACTTGTCCGACACACAAAAAATGTCCTGTCTGTGGACATTCGTCGTATTCGCCTACCGGCATTCATCCACAGTGTGCCGTTTCACAAGCAGATGAACCGCGGCGATTACGACTGGCTGCTGAAAAAAAGGCCAATGCCGAATTAGCGAAGACAGACTCCGGGGACGAAAGTTGCTGAACATGCTGCTAAACTCCAAATGATCCGACGATTGAGCGAACAAGTGGTTATTCGTCTTGAGGACTCGACTCGGCTAGTCGTGTAGTCCCCAAATCCCTTGCAAGGAATCCACAAATGGCCCATTCCGACTTAAGGTAAGATCGCCTTTGTCGGTAATTACCTGCCGTGAAAGTGCGGCATCGCAACTTTTACACACGATCTACGCAATGCGGTCGCACAGTTTGACACAACCGAATGTATCGTTGTCCCTGTGGACGATGTTGTGGGGGGCTATGATTATCCTCCGGAAGTACGTTTCCAGTTTACCGAACAAGACCTTGATTCGTACCGACGAGCAGCTGACTTTTTGAATTTCAGCGATGTGGAAGTCGTCTCATTGCAGCATGAGTTTGGTATTTACGGCGGAGCGGGCGGGGGTCACATCCTCGCGTTTATGCGCGACGTACGCCTGCCGGTTGTGACCACCCTCCACACAGTTTTACCCAACCCAGACGCCACTCTACGGCGTGTCATGGATCAATTAGCTGAGCTTTCGACGCGTTTGGTGGTAATGACCGAGCGCAGTCGCTCCATTCTTCGAGAAGAATACAAGATCCCTAAGAATAAAATTGACCTGATTGTACATGGCATCCCTGATCGACCGTTCGTGGATCCTAACTTGTGCAAAGAGCAGTTTGGGGTCGGGGGAAAATATGTGGGACTTACTTTCGGATTGCTCTCGCCAAATAAGGGCATCGAGTATGTCTTGAAAGCCCTGCCCGAAGTAATTCGAGAAGTGCCCAATTTCGTTTACCTAGTCCTCGGAGCGACCCACCCAAGTCTGGTGCGGACCGAAGGCGAGGCTTATCGGATTGGCCTGGGAGCGGATGGTAAAAGAGTTAGGAATCCAGAAGCACGTCATTTTCTACGACCGCTTTGTGGAGTTGCGAGAGCTAACTGAATTCATCGGTGCGGCCGACTTGTACATCACTCCCTACCAAAACGCCGCCCAGGCGGTTTCCGGTACGCTCGCCTATTCGTTCGGCTGCGGCCAAGCCGTGATCTCGACCCCCTATTGGCATGCAGAAGAACTTCTGGCTGAAGGTCGAGGCGTGCTGGTTCCATTCGCCGATTCTGAGGCGATTTCGCGGGAGATCATTGCTCTGCTCAGTGATGATGAGCGCCGAAATGCGATGCGAAAGCAGGCCTTTTCGTTAGGGCGGGAAATGGCCTGGAGTCATGTGGCAGGACAGTATTTAAAGTCGTTCCAAGACTCTCGGCGCAGTCGCAACCGAGTGCCTAAGCCATTGGCAGTGCGAACGCTCGAAGAAAAGCCACTTGCCCTACCGCGTCTTAATCTGAATCACCTGCTACGAATAACCGATTCGACTGGCATCTTTCAACACGCAACTTATTCGCTGCCCAATTTCCAGGAAGGGTATTGTACAGATGACAATGCGAGGGCGTTGATTCTGACTGTGCTGCTCGAAAACCTGGGGCAAGATTCACGAGAGTTGCATCAAGCTGCGTCGAGCTACGCAGCCTTTCTCAACTATGCCTTTGACGCCGAGAGTAGCCGCTTTCGCAATTTCATGAGCTTCGACCGCCACTGGTTGGAAAGGGATGGCTCAGATGACTCTCAAGGGCGTGCCCTCTGGGCCTTGGGAACCTGCATCGGCCGTTCGCAGCGACGGAGCCTTCAGTACTGGGCGGTTCCGTTGTTCGAGCAAGCGCTACCGGCATGTGCAAACACGACATCGCCTCGTACCTGGGCGCTAGCGTTGATTGGAATCCACGAATACTTTCGCCGTCTCAGTGGTGATCGGCTAGTCAACCAAATGCGTGATACGCTGACCAACAAATTGATCGATCTGTACGAGAACACGGCCAGCGACGATTGGCCTTGGTTTGAAGAGGTGGCTTCGTATAACAACGCGAAATTGTCTCACGCGCTGATCTTGAGTGGACGTTGGGGCGAGAATGACCGTGCCTTACAGATTGGCCTGCGGTCACTGCGGTGGTTGGCTGAGCAGCAATTAACGCCGCAAGGGCGGTTTCGCCCGATCGGCTCCAACGGCTTTTGTCGACGAGGTGAGCCGATCGCCAAGTATGACCAGCAACCGATCGAAGCACACGCGATGGTATCCGCCGCTATCGAGGCTAGCAATGCAGACGACGATCCGTTTTGGATCGAGCAAGCTCACTTGGCATTCGATTGGTTCCTTGGACGTAACGACCTCGGGCAACCCTTACGTGATACCGGCACCGGCGGCTGCCATGATGGACTTCAAGAGAATCGTGTCAACGAGAACCAAGGGGCCGAATCAACGCTGGCATTCTTATTGTCCTTGGCGATATGAAAATGCTTGAGAACTCACTTGCCGCCTTTCGTTCGCCGGACATGACTTTGTCATTGCCCACGCATGAGCATAAGGAAAAACAGGAACTCATACATGCAACTTGAGCGCACCGGGATCATACTCTCACCCAACCATAGACGAGTTGTTCTGCGCCCCTTTGATCCGGCTGTTGATGAGCGGAAATTGAAAATTATTTCCCGTGTTTCCACACTCTCGGAAGACGAAGTCGATGTGCTTTTACAGGAGGTGATGGATGAATTCGATGGGCGACACCAAAAGCCGCGAGAGTTCTTTCTCAAACGCTTCGTAGCGGTGCAAGCGTACCTGCTGACCGACAATCCAGTGAGTGAGAACAGAAAACTATTGATTGGAGCCTACTTCACGCAGGAATACGCGCTGGAGTCGGCTGCCTTGTTCAATCCATCAATCGTCTGGCACCCTGATCAATCGGGGCTGCCGGTCGGTTCGCGGCGGTTCGTTTTGAGTCTTCGCGCTACCGGCGAAGGCCACATTTCGGCCATCACGTTTCGGTCTGGTGTTGTTGATGACAGTAATACGATCACCGTTGACGAACCGACACGATTTGTCACAACACCCGACGTTGTCCCCGACGCTCAGTACGAGAAGGACCTGTTCCACCGAAAACTGGTCGAATTGGGGTTGGTCAACCCTTTCACTGAACAGGTTCTTTCTTTGCTTGAGGGCTCGTTCACGCTGGAACAACTGGAGGACAAGCTAAATATAGCGCTACGTGAGAATCGTGTTCAGCATCAAGAACTCGCTCCCATCGCGGCAGCCATCGTCACTTTTGCCAAGTCAAACTACGAGATTACCTACCAGCCAGAGCACAGTTTGTCGGAACGCCTGATATTCCCCTTCGGACCCACCGAGACCTACGGCATCGAAGATGCCCGTTTCGTGGAGTTCCAAGAAGAGGATGGCTCAACGCACTACTACGCTACATACAGCGCTTACGACGGCATGATGGTCCTGCCGCAGTTGCTTGAAACCGAGGACTTCCTACACTTCAAGATGCACACGCTCAATGGGCCAGCAGTCGAGAACAAAGGCATCGCGCTGTTCCCCAGGAAAGTCAATGGGCACTACGCCATGCTGTCGCGCCAGGACGGCGAAAACATATTCCTCATGGTTTCTGACATGCTCCACTTTTGGCACACCAAAGAAATCATTGCCAAGCCCACGTTCCCTTGGGAATACGTGCATATGGGCAACTGCGGTTCGCCGATCGAAACGGATGCCGGTTGGTTGGTACTCAGTCACGGCGTCGGGCCGCTGCGAAAATACTCGATCGGTGCCTTTCTGCTCGACCTCGACGATCCGTCTCACTTGATCGGACGCCTGAAACAGCCTCTGTTGACGCCGAATGAAAATGAGCGCGAGGGCTATGTCCCGAACGTGGTTTACACTTGCGGGGTCGTGGTTCACAACGGCCAACTGATCATCCCCTACGCAATGTCCGACTATGCCAGTACGTTCGGGACCATCGCCGTTGACCAATTGCTATCTGCTATGGAACCAGCGTAGTTCCTTGCGGTTTCAGTCAAGAAGAAATGGACTGCCGCAACAAGAGCCCGATGCCATGACCGCTGCAAAACAGAATCTTCCGCCTGACGAGGACTCTGCCTGGTCGTGGACACGGCTATCCGTGTCGTAGGGCAGGTACGATCTCGGTGCGGGAAGCCTGCCAACCTGGCGCGAGACCCGCTAGCATGCCGACGGCGATCGCTACCAATACTCCCTGAACGGCGAGTACAAACGATGGCTCAAAAGCGATCGTCACTCCCTCAGCAGAGACAGACATTCCAGTGAGTGACAAAAGCAAAGCGCTTCCTGCAACGCCCAGAATGCCGCCTAACGTACTGAGCAACAAACTCTCGGCGAGCACGAGCCGAAACACCCTCAGTGGACGTAATCCCAATGTCTGTAACACCGCGTGCTCTTTGATTCGGTCTTGTACCGACATCACGGTCGTCGTCGCAACGAGCGACAATACTAGACCCACACAGGCGTAGCCTAGCCAATGTACGAAGCCAATGAGTTCTGCCAGATCCGCCAGCGTATCGGCCTGAAACATGCCCTTCGTGCGTGTTGTCGTCGCCACGGGTCCCGTGCGAAACTCTTGATCAATCTGTTTAGCCACAGTATCCGGGTCTGCTGTGTCACCTAAATGCACTTCGAGCTGCGTAACGGTTCCCACGTCGTTCGCACTGCGTGCTCGTTGCAGAAAATCAAGATGCGTGAAAATGAGATTGTTCTCTGCGGCTACGGGCGATCGGAAGACTCCGCGAATGACAACGGATATGTCGCCGATGGTGAATTTTTGGCCAACGGCGAGACCTCGTCTGGTAGCAACATCCTTACCCACAATCGCTGCATCATCTTGTTGCCCGAACGAGGACCAATCTCCGGAGGTAAGATTGATGTCACGCCACGCCTTCATTTTCTCTGGCGGCATTCCCTGGAATACAATCGCGTCGAGACTGGCGCGGCAATTGTTCGTAAACACCTTGATCGGCACTACGTCCTGGACACTTGGCAGCTTGGCAATCGTGCTCTCGTAGTCCTGAGGTAGCCGACTACTCTGCGGACAAAAGCGGTTTTCTTGGAAAACGATGAGCGTGCGTCCGGCGTCTTCACCGTCGGTTAGCGCTAGCAGTCCTTGCTGCACTGCGCCAATGAAGCAAAACACAAAAAGTGCCACTGCCGTACCACTCACAGTAAGGACGGTCCGAGCGCGATGTCGCCAAAGACTCTTCAACACGTAGGGAATGAAATTGAACACGGTTAGGCGGTCCTCAGTGGCGAGGCTTTGGTTTCTTGGCCGTTTTCATGGAGACGGCCACGTTCGAGACGAATTTGTCGCCTGGCTCGCGCTCCAGCATTTGCGTCGTGCGTCACCATCAGCAGCGTCATCTGCAATTCTTCATTGACTCGGCTCAAGAGCTGCAAAATTTGCTCAGTCGTCTCGTCATCAAGACTACCCGTTGGTTCATCTGCCACGACCACCGTTGGATTAGCGACGATGGCCCGGGCTATGCCGACGCGCTGCTCCTGACCACCTGACATTTGGCGGAGGTAATGGCTCGCCCTCGAAGTTAGGTCAACTGCCTGCATGGCAATCTCGACCCGTTTGCGACGTTCGGCTGCCGACATAGGCAGTAGCAAGAGTGGCAGTTCCACGTTTTCATACGCGGTAAGCACAGGTATCAAGTTATGCGTTTGGAACACATAGCCGATATGAGCGGCGCGCCAGTCTGCAAGTTTTCCACGGGAGAGCTTGGTGATGTCGGTGCCGCCGACGATGATCTCGCCGGAAGCCACCTGATCGATCCCAGCCACCAGGTTCAGCAGTGTACTCTTGCCCGAACCACTGGCACCCATCAGAGAAACATAGTCGCCCTCCTCAATCGATAGTGAGACACCGTCGAGTGGCCGGATTGTCTCTTCACCATCGGCGTATTCTTTGGTGACATTCAGTACATCAACGAGCGACATTTTGAAAATCCTTTCAGGTCTAGCTATCTGAACCGGAGGCTTGAGCGGTCTGCGCAGCAGGGGGTGTGCCCCCATGCGAATTCCAACTGCCACCAGACATCGTGCGGTCTTCGCCCGTCACGTGTACTCGGATTCCCTCGGCAAGCGACTCTCGCCCACCGACGATCAGCTTGTCGGTGGGCGACAAGCCACTGGTGATCTCTACGAGTCCCCCCGCAGTAGCACTGCGTCCAACTTCTACAGGTTTTCGTTTAGCGATCTTTTGCGTGAGGTCTGCTACCCAAACGCTGGCGCCCCCTTCGCCCGTTGTCACCAGCGACTGGGGAACAAATAGTCGCAAGGGCGACTCCCCTTGCTCTTTACGAACCACTGGGGAAGGCGGTGCGAGGAACGTCACCTTGCTGAGCATTTCTGGTTTGATCACATCGGGAGGATTGGTAATGGCCACCTTGATTTGCAACGTGTTTTTTTGAATGTCCGCCAACGTCGTCACCGACACGACCTCGCCAGCAATTGCCTCTGACAGGGCGGCGGTTTCTATTTGGGCCGGTTGGCCCAACTGCACCTGCGGCACATCTTCGAGTCGTACATCGACGCGGACTTGCAAACTGGCCGGATCGTAAAGACTGACCACCGCACTGGAACCTTGCTCCGAGTGAGGATTGATACCGGAAAGCCGCTGACCGGGACGTGCTTCCAGGCTGAGTACCCGACCCGTAATGGGTGATCGGACAGTCATGCGCTGTAAACAAAGCTCAGCCACTTCGATTTCCAGACGAGTCTGGTCGGCTCTTGCCTTGGCCACTGCAAGGTTCGCTTTTGCGTCAGCCAGTGAGTATTTTTCGTCGGTAAGTAATTCCAATCCCTCAGCGAGTGCATTCCGTTTTTGTTGTAACGATTGGAGCTGCGTTGTAAGAGTTGGTTCGCGAGAAAGCAATTCCTGGACGGCATTGATTGCCGTCGCCAACTCAGCATGAGCCTCTCGAAGAATGCGCCCGGTAACAGCGTCACCAGCAGCTTCTTTACGCGAGACGCTTTCTGCTGCAAGTTGCTGCCTTGTCTTGGCTGCCTCCACAGCGAACGGTAAGTTGTCCAACTCGCCTTGCGTTTTGGCGAGTTGCGTTTCTGCGTCTGCGACCGCAGCTTGCAGGCTTAGTGGCTTGGCAAGGTTGGTTTTGGCAGCTATCAGTGCGGCCTCTGCCCTTTGGACTTCGGCCTGCTGCAATCTGTCCCTGGCATGAGACTCTGCGAGCGCTAGCTTGGCGTCCGCATCGATCAAAATGGCGAGCGGCTCACCTTTTTCAACTGACTGACCTTCGATAACGAGCATTTCCTGAATAACTCCAGAGGCTAATGTCGAAGCCACGACGGGCGATGGTCTCGGCTCCACCCAGCCTGCCGCTTGAAAGAGCGGCGAACCTTCTCGTTTGATTTCTGCCCGGCTGATAATGACAGGAGTGACCGTAACTGACTGAGCCGGTAGAAAACTATCCCGGGCCGCCCAACCGAACAGACCGAGGAAACCAGCGAAAATCCCTAACGGCAGGACATACCGCGTGAACCAAGGCCGCTTGACCTTCACGCTCGCCTTCGCTTGCGAACGGCGGTCTACAGCCAATTGACTAAGGTCGAGTTGTGAGGAATTGTCTGCCATGTATTCTCTGACGCCTTTCGCTGCGACCCCCTTAGATCGCTTTAATTGCTTCTGCGACTGGAAGTCTCATCGCCTTCAGTGCGGGTGGAAGTGCTCCAACGATGCCCAGCAGGGCAGCCACTCCACAGGCGACTGAAATGCCAACACTATCGATCTTGAGCATGAACGCTCCCATCGTGAATCGGACAGCCGCCCCATCGACGAACACGAGGCCGATAAGGCACGCAACCAGTGCTCCTGCACATGCCAAGAGCGTCGCCTCCTGCACCAAGGTCAGCAGAATTGCACGGCGACGAAACCCGAGTGCTTGCAGCGTCGCCAATTCACGCACACGGCCTACGACGGCGCCATACATTGTGTTGAGGCCGGCGAAAATGCCCGAGCCTGCCACCAGAGCCACGACGATCCACGCCAACATCCGCACCGGCTTGTAATGCTTTTGCAGGGCAGCGTAGTAGGATCTTTCTGAAACCGCCTTTAATTCCAAGTCGACACGCTCACGGCAAAACAGATCAACATCTGCCACGTGGTCAGGCGAATCCATACTAACCGCCACGAGGCTCAAGTCTTGTCGCTTGAGCGCCGTTTGCAGGCCTGCCAGCGGGGCCCAGATTTCCGATTCAAAAGCCGATCCGGCTGCCGTAAAGTAACCGCTGATCGTCCAAGTTTGGCCGTCAAAGGTCACCTGCTGACCAATGGCAAGGTCTTCTTTACTGGTTCCCAGTTTCGAATGCACCAAGCGACCGACCATTACTTCACCACTTTGGGGCCAAGCGCCTTGGGCGAGCTGAACTTGCCCTCGAACAAGTGGAGCGGAGGTCGTAACGCCGCGCACCAAACCCATCCCCGGTTCTTCTAGGCTGGCAGTGTAGATGCGCGTCGCCAAATAGAGTTCAGGTGACACGTATTCAACTCCGTGTTGACGGCGTACGCCATCGACGCTTGCTGCCAGTAGCGCTGGTGTTCGTCCTGGGATCGATGAGTCTTCAATGTCAGCTGCCGACGAGAGCGAATACACTAATACGACGTTCGGACTGCCCGTAGCGGCCAGCGACTTTTCGAGTCCACGGATAAATCCAACGACAACCAGTACTAAGAGCACCACGATAGTGAGTCCGACGAGCGTCAGTGCGGTATGTGAGGGGCGACGGAATAAGTTCCGTATGCCGTAGTCCCAAGGTAGTAATCGTTGGCCTAGCATGAGTGATTCTCGATTTTAATGGCAACTTGCGGTCGTTAGTTGCGGATGAAGACGCCCCTGGCGAGCATCACGAAGTTGCCGTTGCCATCCTTTTTCGCTGTACCTTGGACTACGACCAAGTCCGATTCCTTCAGACCGAGCAATTGGCGGGAGTCGACTGGTACAATTTGTCCATGTTCATCAACCACTTTTACAAGGGTTGTACAGTTGAGCCGTTCAGTCGCACAGCAGTCCCCCGTGCAGATTTCGCCTTCGGCGCGGTCATCGCCTTCAGCGACTACGTTCATGGATGCATCCAGGAGCGTAAATGCTGCCCGACCCTCAATCCAAGGTGTGGCAGAGCCACCAATGCGGCCAACGAGTACCAAGGGCGATCCGTCTTCAGCCGACTCACGGGCGGCGATCACACCGACCGCCCCGTCGGGCTCTTCTGCTAATTTGAATTGGCTGGCGTCGATATTTGCGGCAAGCATCGACAGCTGTGACGATGAAGCTGGCGCCGTTCCACAGCCGGTACTCGTCGCCAACACGCTTGCGATCACCAGTAGGGCAGATAATTCGTATTTCATCTTTAGATTCCTCAAAGTAATCTGAGTGTGATGATGCCAAATGTCCGCTACGATCATGGCGCAGCAGTAATTAGCAACCAATACGTGATAGAGTGACGTTTCCGGGAGACTCGGCGGCAATGCCACGCGTGAGCGGGAGACGCTCAACCCAAGCAGCGTACTGGCCGAGACAGAATCAAGTCAAGAAGCGGCAGAGCTGTACGCAGACTTGTGCAGAAGATTTGACTGACGAATCAAGAGCTGCGATCGTTGCACATCGAGACAAGTGCTCTCCGTGCAGTGAACCAACTATCGTCACATCCAAATAGACGGTACCGACGACCAACAATTCGGTCGGCTCCGGCGCACTTCTCGGCAATTCAAACGGCTCCGGCGCCTGATGGCACCAGCAAGCTGGCGGACAAGGGCATGGTCCCGGACGCGAACCGCACAAATCGTAAGCACATTCATCATGCGTTGGCATAACCGTAGCGGTGTGACTTTTGCGGTTCGCTTTTGAGTAGGGGCAGCCATGGTCGGAGCAGTCGTGGTCCGAGCAGTCGTGTCCTTCGGCCACCACCGAACTGAAAGTCGGGGTACAATCAGCGAGATAACAGAAAAGGTGAGTCTTCTGGAAACTCGACGACAACGCGAGCACTACGCCCAAGAGCCCAATTGCTCGTTTCAGTTTGTCGTAAGGGTGGAACATGACTGAACACACCTTCAATTGTGGTTATCGACACTTCAATCTAACGATCGGCAGGACACCGAACGTTCGATTAAAGAAATCGGAATAACCGGCAAAAGCTTACTACATCTCACCGGCTGCGTAGCATTCGTATATCATAGGCTTGGAGAGCGAGGTTTTAAAGCCTTCTCCAAGCAAAGTGCTCTGTTGATGGAGTTTTCATGCCTTGAATCGATATCCAACATACGGCACCGTCTGAACGTAGTCGTAGAATACACCCAGCTGGTCACGCAGGGTTCCGATGGTCTCGTCGATATCGACTTCGCTGACGGGGGCAAGATCGGTGCTAACCGCTTCAGCGACGGCGCGGCGGCTAAATGCATGGTAGGGTCGGCTCGCTAAGAACAAGAGAATACGGAATTCGATGTTGCCCAGCTGAATGGGCTGCTGGCCGAGTGCAAACCGAAAGGACTTCGGACCGTCTAGCTCCTCGGCTCCGACCGGCCAAGATTGCTCTGCCGCCGTTTCGAGAAATTCAGCCAGATCGGCGGCGATCAATTCGTGTGGTAAGTCGGACGAATTCTCACTCATGAGTTTCGCCCGTACCCTTAGCAGGTTCGGCCAAACCACGCAGCACTTCTACTGTGTTGTAGCGACGCGGTTGAGGCCCAACATTTCGAGGTAATCCAGGGCGATCGCGATCACTTCCTCGTTATAGGGGGTCATCGGATGCTTCGGCGCGAGTTGGAATACCGGACGGTCTTCCTCTTGCATCTCGTCAAAGATGTCTTCCTGATCTTTTTCGGAATTTACTTCTTCACGCTCTGCCAAATACTTCTCCATGTTGAGCGTGACAGTGGCCTCTTCGAGACTACTCAAATAGCGTTTGATCTTATGACGCTCTTTCACAAAAAACTCGGATTGGGCGCACCGCTCGGCAGAACGTTGCTTCAAATTCTCAATCAGTTTGGCATCTGCAGCGTGGTAATGCTCATGCGGCAGTGGATCGACGCGATCGAAATTCAGCGCGTAGTCTAGTTCTGATTCGCCAATGCCTTCCCAATGGGTCGTGCGATAGGGCAGCTCGATGTCCGATACGACGCCTCGGCTCTGGGTACTGGCTCCCCCCGGAAGATAAAACTGCTGAATCGTCATCTTCAGCGCGCCGTAGTTGGGGGGTCGTACGCGCGAGATGTATTCGCCTAGGTTCTTGAGCTCTTGCACCGTGCCTTTGCCATGCGTCGAGTGGTCTCCGACGATAATGCCTCGACCGTAATCCTGAATCGCGCCTGCGAAGATCTCACTAGCACTTGCACTAAACTTATTGATGAGCACAACAAGTGGCCCAGACCAGACTTGTCCTGCATCGGAGTCCTCGTAGGGCTGCACTTGCCCTGCCATGCCCTTGACCTGGACGACGGGCCCCTGATCAATAAAAAGGCCCGTAGCAGCTACAGATTCGGGTAGCGATCCCCCACCGTTAAAGCGCAAGTCCATCACGACCAAATCCACACCCTGCCGATTAAAGTCCTCTAAAAGACGACGCATGTCGCGCGAAGTGCTTTTGTAATTGGGATTGCCTGCTTTGCGGCCATCCATGTCCATGTAAAAACTGGGTAAGTTGATCACCCCAATCTTATAAGCATCACCGTCGGCACCAGCTTGCTGCTCGACAATCTTCCCCGTAGGCGGCTGACCCTCTGGAGAGCCAACTGCAGGCGGCTGAGCTTCACCGTTTGCCGTCGCGGCCCCCGCGAATCGTTCGACAACGGTGCTGCGCGCTTCGCTGTCTTTGAGCTCGATCCGCGCGCGGGTAATGTCAAGTATTTTGCGCCCTGACTTATCTGCGGGATCGACTTCCAAGCGGACAACAGTGCCCGGTGTGCCACGTATCAGCTGGACGACACTATTGATCTTCATCTCCACAATATCGACGAAGTCGCCCTCTTTTTGTGCGACACCGGTGATGACATCATCAATCTTGAGACGTCCATCCTTGTCGGCGGCTCCCCCGGGAATGATACGCTTCACAATGGTCTCGCCGTATTGCGACTGCAGCGAGGCACCAATCCCGTCGAGCTTGAGGCCCATTTGAATAACGAAGTTGTCCAGCGTACTGGGGGACATGTAGCTGCTATGCGGATCAAAGCTCATCGTCAGCGCACTCAGAAACAGCTCGAGAAGCTCATCGTTATCTGTCTGTTCCCAGTTGCGAAGGATACTGCGGTAACGCTTGTGAAGTCTTTCGGTAACTTCATCCTGCTCAACTTCATCGGCGATGAATCTGAGCATGTCAAACTTCACACGTTTTCGCCATCGCTCCTCGGCTTCGGCTTCGCTGGAGGCAAAGGCCATTTTTTTGGGATCGCGAATCATCTCTTCGTCGATCAAAAAATCGTGCTTGGCATCCACCTGCTGCTGAGCAACAACAATACGTCCTTGGACACGTGTCAGAAACCGGTCGAAGATGCGTTTTGCCAATCGCACATCACCTTGTTTGACATAGTCATCAATCTGGAATTTCTCTTTCGAAAATTCGTCCACGTCACTCTGATAAAAGAATAACTTGACCGGGTCGAGCGTATCGATAAATTTTTCTAGCGTACGGCGCGACACCTCATCGTTCACGTGCATCTCAGACAGATGGAATTTGTCCATCCAGGCCGATACTAGAATGGTAATCCGGTGGTCATCTCCATCCGGGTCGTTGGGCCGTGCCCATGCCAGGGGCGCAACCAAACCTACCGTGAGACCAGCCAGCAGCAATGTTCCCAACACAAAAACACGGGGGCCACGCGCTGAGGATTTACCCAGAAGGGTAGAATTCATAACAATCCCTCTCTGTATTTTTCGAAACTGTGTATTTTCGTATTTTCGAAACTGTGTATTCTGAAACAGCGTATTCTAATGCAGCATATTCTATAGCTGCACCTTCTCAAAACTTCGTTGTCTGAAATTGCGATCGAAGAAAATGAGCAACCAACGGCCTGTAGAGTGCTTTTCGTGCCCTACCGGCCGGAAGAATGCTACGGATCGCCAAGCTGGTGCCATAGTAACGCCCGTGCCCAAACTGGGCAAGATCGACGACGTGGGCCATATTACGCAAGTTTTTACAGGCAAACCACTTGGCTCACTACGCATAGTAATGAATGCCTGTTCGCACTGACGGCGATTGTTTTGCACGTGCCGTTTATTCGCCCGTAAATCGGGACTTAGCGGCTATCTGCCGTCAGCTTGCTGGCTGTCTGGCTGACCGAAACCAAGCAGCTCGAAGGTACTCCAGCGCGACAGCTGGTGCTGGCTGTCGAAATCAGACGACCACGCCGCAACATCGCCACCGGGAATCGTGGGGGAGACAAACGCCACCCGGATGCTACTTCCTTTGGCACGACGACGAGTCGTACGCAGACAACTGCACAAGGTCATTTTCCCTTCAACAACATAAGGGACCGCTGACGCCGTAACCTCCACCGATTGCTCCACTTCCTGCAACGAGCTCTCTTGTGCGAATTCTCTAGTTTCTCGGAGCATCACATAGGGGAACTGCTGAGGATGGTACGCAATGCGATCGAGCATCTGCCGCGAATCGTCAAGGTAGCGCAGCTCCCAGATTTGACATTCAATGTCTCCACCTTCGTACGAAAAACTTTCGTCACCCAATGGCTGCATGTCTAATATCTCACCGGCCTTGTCGGTCGCAAGTTTCAACACCCGCTGCTTCCAATCACCTACGATGCGTTTGCCGACGAGGTCAACCGTGGCTTGTACTTCAAGTGCGTAAGTTTCTTCGGCAACGGATTTGAGGACTTCCTTCTGCGTGGTGACACTGCGGTTGATCACCTCGGCTTCGGAATTAAAAGTTTCGGTTGTGATGCGCACCTCGCGCCAAGACCCCGGTTCAAAACGAGCCCAAACGTGCTGCTCGGCAGGAAGAACAAAACGTGGAGGGGTTTGCAACTGGGCAGGTTCTTTTTCTGCTGTGCGTTCTGCAGGTGCGCCGGCCGTCGTCGCGGCAACCGGATTGACTTCCACATCCTGCGCACGCAATGGCGAGGGCTCGTTGAATAGCAGCAAGGTAACCAACAGGAGAACAGAGCAGAAAACGCGAGACATGCGGGGCTTGGTTCCAGGATAAAAAAGGCAGACTGACGTAGAGTCGAATGACTTAATGATAGTTTACAATTGACGAGTTACCAGCCTCGCGCTTCGACAACTCTCATCTATTTGCAGCGGCAAACCACTCGCCCGCATTTTTCACCCGAATATTGTTACGGTTCCACGCCCCTATTAGGCGGTGGATTGCATAGCCGCTACCAATTGCTGATCCCAGCGGGGAAATACCGAACGCAAATCCAGCCAAACTGCGTTGTCTGCGATATGCGCTACCACGGTCGGCACGGACTTCTCTAGACTTAGGACAAATTGTTCCAGCGACTGGCCGTCCGGCAGCAGGCGGATCGCCCACGTGGGGCCAGCTAACTGCATCGAATCACTCACATACCATGTTGATTTCGAAGACGTTGGCACCGCTTCGGCCACCGTATCACTCTCGGCAATCAAGGTTGCCAGTCTTTCGCACCGCTGCTGTAAGTTCTTGCGCGGGGCTGACAAAAGTTGCCAAATCGGAATTCGATGGATGACTTGGTCGGGCATGCGATAGGTCGATAACGTCGAAACGAGTGCCACCAGTGGCAGCGATTCGGCCCCGACGACATCGGACCAAGGCTGTTGCTGCAAACGTTCGACAGCTGCCCGGCGCCCGACAATGATTCCACAACTTGGCCCGCCCAACAAGCCGGCTCCATCGCAGACAACTAACTCGGCCCTTGCCGTGACTCGGGCGGTTAGCGTCGGTACGGCAAGCAGCCCAAACTCTAGGGGGTCTATCAAACCGGCATATTGTGCAAGCTCGGCCTCTGTGTCCTGGACAAGTCTGGTTGCAACTCGATAGCTACTTACCACCCAAGCCGACTCGGCACCTGTCAGCTCGCACAGCAGGGCACTGGCCTGTTGCTGCAATGAGCTCGCAGGCTCGTGAAATTCTCCCGCCAATCGCAGCATTTCTTGCACGGCGGCATCTGCCAGGGGCGCCTGCCAGCGTGGTGAGCAGATTTCGCCAGTGGCGTTGATCACCGGCGCGGCATGGTCGGGTTTTCCCATCAAGCGCTGAGCCAGCCCCTCTGCCATCTGACCCAGGGAAGGCATTACACTCCCTACGGACGCATCACGCCAACTGGTCTGCAGCTCAGCCAAAAAACCAGTAGCGCGTTGGGCGATCGTGCTCTGATTCATTCGATCAACAACCTTCTCGACCGCCGGATGCTGCAGCAACTCGCTTACCGAAGGCAGTTTGGGAAAGTGGGATTCCGGTTTCATGGAAAATCCAAAAATAACATTTCGCGGCAAATACCCAATTATGGGCGCGAAGATGACGGTGCGTCTATGACCCCCGCAGTAGGAAATCACCGTGCTTAACTCTTCATTGGGGGCAGACGCGGATGAAATATCCGCCCTAGTTCGCCGTCACGATTCCCACATCGCCCGGTGAGGGAAATGGATCGCGGCTCACCTGCTGCAGAACTTTGCGCTGGGCACTTGTCGCATGCAAACCGGGCAAAGCCGTCGAGGAGTGCCATGATTGGCAGCCAAGAGATGCCGTCAATATTAACAGACCCAAGAGGCCCAGCGGTGTTTTGGCGAAGCCTCCAATAGAGCTCTGACAAAACACTGGGTAGCGCGCAGTGACTGGCAAAGAAGAAATTCTCCCCATCTGGTTTCCTAGGGATCGAGTCGAGGTTGAGACATCCACTCGCCGACCGTTTGTGGTGCCACTGGTTCGGGAGCGCGGCCAGTCAGTCTATTCCAGATTGATTGCTGTGGCTGCGTAGTTCTTGTCGTGCTCACGGGCGCAGGATTATTGGTCTTACCAAACGAAAACATCTCTTTGGTACCTTCCCAAGCTTTTTTCGATCCAGTCGAGACCTTTTCAAAACCCACGCTCACGGGACTTAGTACCTTCGACAAGTCAGGCATGGTCACCTTCGGCATCGTCACTTTGGGCATCGTGATCTTCGGCCAAGCGGTTTGCTTCACTGCGCCCGATGCTTCTCCGGCGGCCACCGCGCCTCCGGCCTGCTGGACGCCGCCCGTGGGTGGCGGAGCTAGCGAAGGCAAAATCTGCGCTTCGGCCAGTGTGGCTTGTGCCACAAGAAAACTGAAACCAATGGCGACACTGAAAACTGCGTGTGAGGACACCATGTTTTGCCTCTCATCCTTGGGATACAGAATGCTCACGGATCAAGGCGTGCTTTGACAATCTCTAAATTCTTCTTGTCGCAAAGCACGCATGCTTTAACAGTTGCCAACCTTTGATAATGGCAAAACAATCTGGCCGTCCGATACTTCTTCTATCGACCTGATTGGGCGGCGAATTGTTCCAAATCCACCGACCAACGTCCAGGGTAATTTTTTGGCCGAATTGCCGGCATTTCTTGCGGCAAGGCGAATTGGGCGGGCTACGTAGATTGTTCCCCAAGACGCAATTGAATAGGATACTGGGCTGATCAGGAAAATGGGCGACTCACGGCTAAAAACCCACCGATAAAAAACTCTGCTATCACCCCATGGCTATAAACTCTCGGCTGGCAACCCATTGCTGGCATTGCAGAAACGGAAAAGCAGTTGGCAACGTTGCAGCAAAAAATTGGATTCCTCGGCTCGGGCCGCATGGCAACCGCCCTGGCGCGCGGCTGCGTTCGGTCTGGACTTGTCAATAGTTCTCAAGTGCTAGCAGCCGATCCCCATGAAGCGGCGCGGCAGGTTTTTGCCGAGCAGGTACCCGGCGCACAAATGATAGACGACAACCGGCAAGTGCTCGCGGCGTCAGATTTAGTCGTCTTGGCGGTCAAGCCGCAAGTGATGCCCGAGCTACTGTTTCAAATTGCCAAGGACATCGCCACCCGCCACGTGTTGGTGTCAATCGCGGCGGGGTTTACACTCGAGAAGATGGCGGCCAGTTTGCCGGCGTACGCTCGGCTGGTACGTGTGATGCCTAATACGCCTTGCCTCGTAGGGTTGGGGGCAAGCTGCTACAGCCTCGGTCCAACCGCCACGGCCGAGGATGGCGCGATGGTACAAAAAATCTTGGACAGTGTCGGCCAAGCTTTTGCCGTCGAAGAAAAAATGCTTGACGCGGTGACAGGTCTTTCTGGTTCGGGACCGGCCTTTGTCTACACGTTGATCGAAGCGCTCGCCGGCGGTGGCGTCGCCGAAGGCTTGCCCGCCAAGTTGGCCGGACAACTGGCAGCCCAAACCGTACGCGGCGCAGCTGAGATGGTGCTCGCCACAAGCTATTCGCCCGCCGAGCTGCGCGATCAGGTCACCAGCCCGGGCGGCACGACGCTTGCCGGACTCGAAGCATTAGATCAGCAGCACGGCGCCGCCGCCTTTCGCGCCGCCGTGAAAGCCGCGACCCGGCGATCCAGGGAACTTGGTCAAACTTAGGGAGCAAAAAATGTCCATTCTTTGTCGTATCGACGATAAGTTTATACCCCTTTATCGGGTAATGTGGATTTCTGCGACTCCACATTTTTGCGGCGAAGAAGACTGCACCCGTGAGGGTTGCTACGAAATACGGCTCGAACAGGGCGAATCAATTTGGGCAAATGACGGTGATCGCGATAAGATGCAAGAACAACTAGAACTGTGGCAAGGCGGCCTGGGTCCAACAGACGACGGCAATGAACCAGATGGTGGGTGGTAGCAGACGGTAGGGTGGGCGCTGCAATGTGGGCGTTGGGCGCCAAAAACTAACGCACTGCGTTGGTGGGCACTGCCCGCCCTGCGACTGGCCTCGTGGAAAAATTCGTATTACAACCAACGAATAAGGACACAACCATGGACAAAAAAACTGACGAACTACACTGGCGGGAGACCTATTTTATCCTGTTCCCCCAAGACCGCCGGCCGACGCTCAAGCAAGTGCAAGCGGCCCTCGCCTTGGCCAACGAGCGTTATCAAATCGAGAACCCAGCGGCCGACGATGCCGGACTGCTGGAGTCGGTCTTTGTCGAATCCTCCGAAGACCATGCCGCGGTAGAAATCAGTTACGAAGTTGGCGACGCGGTGATCGAACAGAACCTCACTTGGGCCAAAGAGCTCCAGGCGGAACTGCCGGCCGACAAATTGCAACAGATGATGATCTCCGACGCCCGGCTAGACCTGGCCCACTTTGAACGGGTGCCAACCGCACGGGCTGACGCGCCGCTGGACGTCGCCGCTTTCGGCCGGGAGTATGACGATGAGTTCGGTGCCGAAGAGGACGCCATCGAAATGCTCGACCCGATTTGCATATTGACCGTAGTCGATGCCCTTGCCGAGCTCACGGGTGGCTTGACATTCGACCCCGCTTCTGGCGAAATACTGAGCTAGTGTCTGGTCAACCCTAACTTTTGGGGTAGCGATCGGGTGTATCTCTCGGCAGGTCAAGAGCTTACACCGGATCGCTACCCCAAAAGATTAGTTTGACAAAGCACTAGCGCCCCCAATCCGAAATCTCTACATGCTCGCTAAAGAACTTAAGCCCGGCGGCATCGTGCTGCACAATGATGCCCCCCATATGGTCGAAGGCGTCCACGTCCAATCCCCTTCGGCGCGAGGTGGGGCAACGCTGTATAAGTTTCGCGCCCGAAATATCGTGACGAAGCAAAAGGTCGATTTCACCTGCAAAGGAACCGACAACCTCCACGAAGCCGACTTCCAGCGCCGTGAAATCACGCTGATGTACGCTGACTCTGATCAGGTCCACTTTCTCGACGCCGAGGATTACAACCAGTATTCCATTCCCAGTGGCGACATCGCCGTCGAAATGCAATACGTCACCGAAAGCCTGCAAGGCATGTTGGCTCTGATCTACAATGGCGAGTGCGTCGGCGTGCAGGTCCCAGCCACGGTCGAACTGCAAATCGTCGAGTGCGACCCGGGCGTCAAGGGCAACTCCGCCACTTCCCGCAATAAGCCGGCCAAGCTCGAGACCGGCCTCACCATCCAGGTGCCCGAGTATCTCAAGCAAGACGAAGTTGTCAAAGTCGATACCCGTACGGGTGATTTTCTGGGCCGGGCGTAGAAGAAAAAGGGTCGGTCTAATAACGAGTTCGTCGAATATTATTAGAAGTGGTCAAATGAGTGATATCGAGATAGCCAAGGCCGACCTAAATAGCCAGCAGCATCAGGATGCGGTGGTCGCGATGTTGGACGCGTACTCGGCCGACCCAATGGGCGATACCAAGCCATTGTCTGAATTCGCTCGGAGGAATTTGATACAAGGACTTCAAGAACATCCGACAACATTGATTTTTCTCGCGTTTCTGAACACTGAACCGTGTGGCGTCGCGACATGCTTTCGCGGTTTCTCAACGTTTGCGGCGAAGCCGCTCATCAACATCCACGATTTTTATGTTGACCCGTCATTGCGAGGTTGCGGAGTCGGGCGAATGCTATTGAAAGCGATACAGCATGAGGCAGTATCAACTGGATGCTGCAAGCTCACCCTTGAAGTGCAACAGAACAATTCGAGAGCTCGTTCGATTTATAGTAAATTTGGGTTCGCTCAGGCTGTCTACGCGGCAGACGAAAACGGTGGAGGGTCGCTTTACATGACCAAGCTAATTTCATAGGCAAGTGCGACGACCAAAACGTGCGCCGGGCACATCGCCCGACGGACAATACGGCCTAATGCTACGCTGCTTCGGCGTGAAACGCCGAACGCACGAAGCGGATGACGTAGGTAGGAGCTTGCACCCCTCCTCAGCGGGCAGGCTTAACTGCGTCGGCGGGAACGCCTAAGTAGCGTCGGCCGCTGAAGCAGTTTTCGAGCTGGCGATATCCCCCTTTTTGGGGGCAATCGAGGGGGGGCCGGCCAACTTCCATTTCCTAGCGGCGGTCAGATTCACCGCCGCTAGTCAACGAACGTAGCTAAGTCGCACGGGAGAGGGCGACCGAAGTTCCAAAAAGGGTCGATTTACGGTGTGTCTCACGGCCTGATGAGTTTTGGGGCTCTTTGATACTGGCTGGTGCCGTAGACTCATGGCCTGAATCGGGCTCACATCACTCTCCCCAACCTGCGTCAGGCGTCACCGAAGGCATTTCGCAGTTGCTGTTTCTACCATCGGACGTGCACCCCGACTGCAGTTAATAGCCGGTCGCTCGTGACCAATGTCCGACGTTACACAACAAACCTGTTAACCCATCTTGGGGGGGGGGGGTAGGTCGTCCTCGGCCATCTCGGAACCTCCGTTTCTACCCGAGGTCGTTTAGCCGCTAGGCTCAGTTGGTGTGCACGCCGCCGCACCTTAGCGGGCTATCGATTGCCTGCCCATCAAGAGCGTGCCCGTCAGCATAGAAACCCATTGACGGACACGCGAATGGATATGGCTCGTGAACTATTAAGTCCACAATACCAAAGAGCGGTGCGAATGCGAATTAGAACAATTGCTTTTGACGCACGCTCGATTTCGACTTGGTCTTCTTAGTTGTTTTCTTCTTGGCCGACTTCTTTACGACCTTTTTCTTGGCAACCTTTTTCTTGACCGGCTTCGCCGTCTTCTTCTTTGAGGACTTCGAGGCTTTCTTCTTGGTCGCTTTTTTCTTCGTGGCAGTGCGTTTTTTTGTGCTCTTCGTGGCTTTCTTCTTCGATGACTTGTTCGGGGACTTTTTCTTGGCCGCTTTCTTGCCGGTGGCCTTCTTCTTCCGCTGGCCGCTGAAGATATTGTCCCAATTGCCGGAAAACTGTTGATTAGAACCTACTCGTAAAACACTCATGGCTAAATTACTCCGTCTCTGACTTTAAAAACTGTAGGGATTGTCGCAAAGGACACCGACTCGCGCAAAGTTTCAAAACAGGCTCTTTCGCTGGGTTCCTCTGTGTTACTAACGGCTAAAATTTTCGTGTCCTGACAAAACTTACGCTATGGTTTACAGCGAGAGTATTGCAACATCTCATCCACCAATGAGATAGCCTCACGCAGAGACGCAGAGATCGCAAAGGTGCGAGAATACACGTCTCTGCGGCCTCTGCGTGAGGCCTATTTGGTTGCGGCATGGGATGCGCTGGGTTCTCTGTCGTTCCATTTTATAAATGCGCCTAACTCTGCTGTAACTTCTTATACCGAAAACGATGCAACTGGTCAGACTCGGCGCCTAGTCGCTCATGACGCTCACGTTCATAGGCTTCGAAGTTGCCGTCGCACCAATGTGCGTAGCCGTCGCCTTCGAAGGCCAGGATATGTGTGGCCAATCGGTCGAGGAACCAGCGATCGTGGCTCACCACCACGGCACAACCGGCGAAATTCGCCACTGCTTCTTCGAGCGCTCGCAAAGTGTCCACGTCGATATCGTTGGTCGGCTCGTCGAGCAAGAGCACGTTCGATCCGCAGCGGAGCAGCTTGGCCAAATGGACTCGGTTTCGTTCACCGCCGGAGAGCACGCCGACTTTTTTCTGTTGGTCGGTTCCCGTAAAGTTGAAACGCGAGACGTAGGTCCGAGAATTCATCGTCCCTCCGCCCATGTCAAGCGTGTCGTGTCCACCGGAGATTTCGTCGTACACGGTGTTGCCGGCCACTAAATCGTCTCGCGATTGGTCCACGTAGCCAAGCTTAACGGTCTGGCCCACGGTCAGGATACCGGAGTCGGGTTCTTCTTGCCCCATCAACATCCGGAGCAGCGTGGTTTTGCCAGCGCCATTGGGGCCAATGATGCCCACAATACCGCCCGGTGGCAGGCGGAAGCTGACGTTCTCCATAATGACCCGGTCACCGTAAGATTTGGTGAGGTTCTTCGCTTCGATGACCATGTCGCCTAGACGAGGGCCGGGTGGGATTTGGATTTCGAGTTCATCGACCCGATCTTCGAACTGCTGCGACGCCATTTGCTCGTAGGCTTGTACGCGCGCTTTGTTCTTTGCCTGCCGAGCCTTGGGGGCCATGCGCACCCATTCGAGTTCCCGTTTGAGTGATCGTTGGCGAGCGCTTTCTTTATTCTCTTCCTGGGCCAAGCGTTTGGATTTTTGGTCAAGCCAAGAAGTGTAGTTGCCTTCCCACGGAATGCCTCGGCCCCGATCGAGTTCCAAAATCCATCCGGCGACGTTATCGAGAAAGTAGCGATCATGGGTCACCGCGACGATCGTGCCTGCGTACTCGGCCAAGTGACGCTCGAGCCAGGCAACGCTTTCGGCATCGAGATGGTTGGTGGGCTCGTCGAGCAAGAGCAAGTCGGGCTTTTCTAAGAGTATCTTGCAGAGCGCTATGCGACGTTTTTCGCCACCGGAGAGTTGGGTGACTCCTGCGTCGCCAGGTGGGAGATTCATGGCGTCCATGGCAATCTCGACTTGGCGATCGATTTCCCAGGCGCCGACGGCGTCGATTTTATCCTGCAGCGCCGTCTGCCGATTCATTAGCTTTTCCATCGCTTCGACGTCGTCGGCCACCTCAGCGTACTTGTCGCCAAGGTCCTCAAATTCTTGGAGCAGCGCCCGCGTGCCGGCCACGGCCTCTTCGACGTTGCCCTGCACGTCCTTGTCTGGATTGAGATGTGGCTCTTGCTCCAGCAGGCCAACGGTGAATCCATCGGAGAGGCGCGCTTCACCATCGAAGTCCTTGTCGAGCCCAGCCATGATCCGCAAGAGCGTGCTCTTGCCAGAGCCATTTCTACCTAAGACACCAATTTTTGCGCCAGGGTAAAAGGCGAGAAAAACTTCTTTGAGCACCTCGCGCTGATTAATCTTCTTGGTGAGATCAGCGATTTGGTAAATGTACTGTTGACCCATTATATTTTTTCATTCAATAAGTTTTATGAAGTCTCTCACAGAGGCGCGGAGACACAGAGGAAAGAAACAAAACGATCACTCCCACTCGATCGTCGCTGGGGGTTTGCTACTGATGTCGTACACCACGCGATTCACGCCTGGGACTTCGTTGATGATGCGGGTTGAAATTCGCGCCAACAATTCATACGGCAAATGGCTCCAGTCGGCTGTCATGAAGTCATCGGTATTCACGCAGCGGACCGCAAGGGCGTTGTCGTACGTGCGGCTGTCGCCCATGACGCCAACGCTTTGTACGGGAAGCAGCACGGCGAACGCTTGGGAAGTTTCGCGGTAGAGCCCTGCCGCTTTGATCTCGCCGACGACAATCGCGTCCGCTGTGCGCAGCGTGTCGAGCTTCGGCCTGGTAATCTCGCCCAAACAGCGGACCGCCAGTCCTGGCCCCGGGAAAGGATGCCGCCATACGATGTCTTCTGGCAATCCTAGCTGTAAGCCAAGCGTGCGCACCTCGTCTTTGAACAGATCTCGTAGCGGCTCAATTAACTCGAAACCCAACTCCTCTGGTAATCCGCCGACGTTGTGGTGCAACTTGATCGTGTCAGCCGGGCCATCCATGGCAGCGCCGCTTTCGATTACGTCGGGGTAAAGTGTGCCTTGGGCCAAATAATTGGCACCGTCAATCTTGGCAGCTTCCTCGGCAAAGCACTCGATGAAAGTGTGGCCAATACGGCGACGCTTTTCTTGCGGGTCGCTAATGCCAGCCAAAGCGTCTAAAAACCTGTCTTCTGCTTTGACGACGTGCAGGTCGGTTTTGAAGTGGTCGCTAAACTCTTTGATAACATCCGCCGCTTCGTCCTGACGCAACATCCCATTATCGACGAGGATGCAGGACAGCTGCGGGCCAATGGCCTCGGCCAATATCGCGGCAACAACCGACGAGTCGACGCCGCCGGACAAGCCGCAGATTACGCGATCGTCGCCCACTTGCTCGCGAATCTGAGCGATGCTTTCGGCTGCGAAGTCGCCCAGCTTCCAGGTGCCGAGCGCACCGCAAATCTGGTGCAAAAAGTTGGCGAGCAGCTTGCCGCCTTCGGGAGTGTGGGTCACTTCGGGATGGAACTGCAAACCGAAGATGGGCAGCTGACGATGTTTCACGGCGGCAAACGGACAGGTGCTCGTACTAGCCAGCGGCTCAAAAATGTCGGCAATGTTGGCCACTTGGTCGCCGTGGCTCATCCACACTTCGGTCTCGGAGTTGACACCAGCAAATAAACCATCCTTAGCATTGATCGTGCAGGCCGCCCGACCATATTCGCGTGACGGCGTATTATCGACTTTGCCTCCCAGTGCCTGGCAAGCGAGCTGCATCCCATAGCAGATCCCTAAAATGGGCAGGCCCAGCTCAAACAGGCCTGGATCGCATTGCGGTGCACCTGCTTCGTAAACACTGGCGGGTCCGCCGGAGAGGATAATCCCCAAAGGTGCGAGTTCGCGGAGCCGCTCGGCGGTAATATCATGCCGAACGATCTCGCAGTACACGTTTTGCTCGCGCACCCGGCGGGCAATCAGCTGCGCGTATTGCGAACCGAAGTCGAGCACCAACACGCGCTCCTCGGCGGTACGTCGCGGCAGGGCGGCAGGTGGCGTTGCCGTCTTGGTCATCAACGCTCTCCAGGTAGGGGGAAACTTAGAATTATACGAGGAGCAAGGAGAATGACCAATGGAAGATCGCTTCAAATCCCGTGTATTGGTCATTGGGGCTTGGTCATTGGTCATTTCCCTGTTGCTCTTTGGCAACACTAAGTTGCTCATTCACCTCAGTAACGATTATGATGGCAAATAGGCCCCCACGACGGAAACCCCTATCTGAAAGACATTTACGACTTGCAAATCCTGCTCACAAACGACGATGGCATTTACGCACCCGGTTTGGCGGCGTTGGAACGGCAGTTACAAAGGATAGGGGACGTGACCGTCGTCGCCCCGCTCACCGAGCAAAGCGGCGTTGGCCATTCGATCACTTACCTCACCCCGCTGATGGCTCGCAAGGTGTATGACGAGACGGCCGGGCAACGAGGCTGGGCGGTCGAAGGCAGTCCGGCCGACTGTGTGAAGCTGGCGGTTAGTGAGTTGTGTCCGGTGCGGCCTGAGCTGGTGGTGAGCGGCATCAACAGCGGCCTCAATGCCGGAATCAATGTGCTGTACTCCGGCACGGTGGCGGCGGCCATTGAAGGAGCCTTTTTTGGCATTACCAGCGTCGCAGTCTCCCTCGAATACGACGAGGCAGCCCGTTACGACCTAGCGGCCGAAAAAGCAGCGGCAATCATTGAACAAGTCTTAGCCCGAAAAAATTCGGCAAATCACCTGTACAACTTAAACATCCCTAGCAGTGCACTGGACCGCCCAGCAGAGATTCACGTGGTGCCGGTGGCGACAGCGCCTTGGGGTGAAGATTTCGAAAAAAGAAAAGACCCCCGCGGCAGAAAGTATTACTGGGCCACGGGCATGTCACCCGATCCTCCCTCCGACATCGAAACCGACTTGTCGGCCATCCGTGCCGGCCACATTACGCTGACCCCTTTGCAATTCGACATGACGCATCACGAGAAACTTGAACAAATGAAACAATGGCAACTGGATCTTGATCCGTCGATCCCGGCGCGCCGGGATCGACCCTACTGACCTTCGAGCTCCCCATACGGTACAGAACTATGAACATTCGATTGCTATTCACGCTGCTTGCCCTGCTCGCCTTTACGACAGGATGTGAAGTGCCGGAAGTTGACTTTCCAGAAGCCACCGCCCCGGTGGCGGATGTGGCGGACGTCGAAAGTGAACCGCCGACGGCGACGGCCGAGCCACACAAGGCAACTGGACTCGACCCGAAAAAGGGAAAACTCTCCCGCAAAGAAGGAGGCTACTTAGGCAGTGTGCTCGGAGGGGGTATGTATGCCCAGCATCAAGTCGTCTTTCTAAATATTGAACACGCAATAAATATCGACTATGGCCTGAATGGCGACTTCCCCAAATCGCATGAAGAATTCATGGAACGCGTTATTAAATTCAACCAAATCACGCTGCCTGAACTCGATGAAGGCGACGAGTATTTATACGACCCAGAAGATCACACGTTAAAGATTTTTCGCCCTGACGAATAAACATCCCCGGCGATCCCGGCGCGCCGGGATCGCCGGCTACTGCCCTCCTGCTCTCATCACTTATCCAACTACCGCCCTCGGCCTTGCTACGCAAAGGACTACCGCGATCCGACTCGTTACCTCGCTATTGCTCGGCGTCGTCACTTGCTTCCCGCTTCCCGCTTCCCGCATCCCGCATCCCGCATCTCAAGTATTTAACTACCGCCCTGCGCTCTTATGCCTTGGGGCATAAGTGCTCGGTTGCTCCCACAACCCACATCCCTACTATGACCAACATCTTTCGAAATCCGGCCATGCTGTGGCGATTGCTGCTGGCGGCAGCTCTGCTCGCTGTGTTCTTTTTGACTGAAGGCGCGCCCTGCCGATTGCGGCTGTGATTCGGCGCAAGTTCAGGTTGCCTGCGCCCACGTCGCTGCGGTGCAGGCCGATAGCTGGGTCTTTGCGCCAAGCCGCTACACCCACAATCCAGACACCGGCGCCCGTGTCGCCCAGTACGAGCGCAGGGCGCCTATCGAACCACTGCCCGACCGACGCTTCTTCAACCCTGGCCTGCCGCCGGTCGTGGATCTCGACGACGACGATTAAGCATAGTGGCACGACTCTCCGAGTCGTTATTTCACGATTCGGAGAATCGTGCCACAATAATTCACCGCGATACAGGTCGATTGCCGCGCATACTTTCTACAGCGCTAATTGGCCGTCCGTCGTACAGCGGCGTGTAATCGGTGAGCAGCCAGCGATCGCCTTGCTTGGTCCAGGTCGCTTGGACGCGGTCAAAATAGAACAGGCGCATACCGCTGCGGGTGTGGACACCATCGACCTTGGCATGGAATTCACACTCCGCCTGGGCCGGACTGAGTGAACTGTCGACTTCTACCTGAATCGATGCGGCGCCTGTATCTTTCAATTGTACCAGCGGCATTAGCGTTTCGGCATCGGAGCGAACCTGGCTTGCCGCCGGGTCGATATGCGTCAACAAGCCGGGCAAGTCGTTCTGCTCTAGGGCCCTCATCAATGCCGTTGTCGCGGTCTCAATGTGCTCGGCGTCGGTTACGACCACCCGTTCGACAACAACCATTATTAACGTAAGCAGCACCACGCCAATAAGAGCGCGTAACGAAGGCATAGTGCGTCGCGCAAGAAACGCCAATCCGAAAAACGTCGCCAGCACCGCGCCGATGGCATAGATTGGCAGTGGGTTTTCAAGGAGTGTGTTCACTCTCTAATTCGCCATTGGGCCAACATCAATGGTCTGGGTGTCATTCTTCATCCTTGATTGTTCGCGGATGAGCATCGTCAGGCAAACGACAAAAATCGTTCCCAGCACAACCGCTAGCGGCGTGAGCGAGATCTTAGTCCGGCCAGGTTCCGAGTACTTCGGCACTTTTTGAGCCGTTTTCCGCCCGGCGGCGTCTTCTTCGACTTCCAACCCTTGCGCAACTGCAATCCGCGCCTGCGCTTTGCGCTCGAGCGTTGCTTGACGATGGCCGTACTTGCCACCCGTGACCAGCAGCGAAACAAGCCCCACAGCCGAAAAGAGCGTAAACCACAGCCACGGCGAATCGGTAATCGGCGATTTTTGGGTCATCTGGCGATTTACCGCCGCGCGAACAACGGCCCGCCGTACTGCGCGGCGGGGCCGAGCTGCTCTTCGATCCTGAGCAGTTGGTTGTACTTTGCCATGCGGTCGGAGCGTGATGCACTGCCGGTCTTGATTTGGCCCGTTTGTAGCGCAACTGCCAAATCAGCGATCGTGGCGTCTTCGGTCTCACCGCTGCGGTGGCTGGTGACGCTGGTGTAACCGGCGCCGTCGGCCAAGCGGATCGAGTCGATCGTTTCGGTGAGCGTGCCAATCTGGTTGACCTTGATGAGGATACTGTTGGCGATACCCTCGTCGATACCCCGCTGGAGACGTTCGACATTGGTGACGAACAGATCGTCGCCCACCAGCTGACATTTGTCCCCGATCTTGTCGGTCAGTAGTTTCCAGCCGTCCCAGTCGTCTTCGTCGCAGCCGTCTTCGATCGAGCAGATCGGATATTTATCGACCCAACCGGCCAACAAATCGACCATACCTGTCGAATCGAGTTCTTTGCCGTCTATTTTGTAGACCTTTTTGTCCGAATCGTAAAACTCGCTCGCGGCGCAATCCATGGCAAACCAGACTTGCTCACCCGGCTTGTAGCCAGCTTTTTCGATTGCCGTCAGAATAATGTCAAATGCCTCGGCATTGGCGCCAAGGTCGGGAGCGAAACCACCTTCGTCTCCGACCGACGTGTTGAGGCCCTTCTCGCTCAGTACCTTTTTGAGATTGTGAAAAATTTCGCAGCCGCAGCGGAGCGCATCGCTAAAGTTGTCGAAGCCCAAGGGCATGACCATGAACTCTTGGATATCGACCGAGTTGTCGGCGTGCTCGCCACCGTTCAAGATATTCATCATCGGTGCAGGAAGCAGCCGAGCGTTCGAACCCCCCAGGTAACGAAACAAGGGCAACTCGCAGAATCGAGCGGCAGCCTGAGCGTTGGCAAGCGACACGCCAAGGATGGCGTTGGCACCGAGATTCTTTTTATTGGGGGTGCCGTCCAGCGCCAGCATATGTTGGTCAATGGCGATCTGATCGAGGGCGTCCATGCCGATGAGATCGTCCGCGATCTGTTCGTTGATATTGGCAACTGCCTGGGTAACGCCTTTGCCCATGTAGGCATCGCCGCCGTCGCGCAATTCCCAGGCCTCGTGGGCGCCTGTGCTAGCTCCGCTTGGGACTGCGGCCGTGCCGACCGTGCCGTCGGCGAGCGTCACATCGACTTCGACCGTAGGATTCCCGCGGCTGTCCAAAATCTGCCGGCCATGAATATCAACAATCGTGCTCATTGCGGTAGGTATCCTTGTTCTGTTTCGGGTAAAATGCGTCAGGCCAGTCCGGTGTGCCAAGCCCCTCATTTTAGGTGACTTCGGCCTGTTGTCGACCCGTCAGTTGGCTAAGATCGGTTAACAAGGAGCAAAGGGTGTTGGAAAATAAAAGTAACCTGGTGGATTTGAGTCTGAACGGCAGTGGCAACGAACCCGCCGAGGCGCCATTCAAAGAAATTGACGTCGAAGAAGCGGTACGTGAGCGATACGGTGCCGCTGCTCAGGCTGCCGAGCCGGCTCTGTGCTGTCCTGTGGACTACGATGCCAAATACCTGAAGATCATTCCCAAGGAGATCATCGAGCGAGACTACGGCTGCGGTGACCCCTCGAAGCACGTCAGCGCAGGCGAGACGGTGCTCGACCTGGGCAGCGGCGGCGGCAAGATTTGCTATATCGCTGCGCAAGTCGTCGGTGCGACTGGCATGGTGATTGGTGTCGATCGTAACGACGACATGCTCGAATTAGCGCGCAAATATCAAGCTCCCCTTGCCGATAAACTGGGCTATGCAAACGTCGATTTTCGCAAGGGCAGCATTCAGGACCTGGCTCTCAATCTGGAAAGTTTCGAATCTTATCTTGCCGACAACCCGGTTCAGTCGAGCAGCGACTGGCTGCGCGCCGAGGCGCATGCCGAAACGTTGCGAGCTAGCGCACCGCTTGTCGAAAGCGACTCCGTTGACGTGGTCGTCTCGAATTGTGTGCTTAACCTGGTCGGCAAAGCCGATCGGCAGCAATTGTTTGCCGAGATATTTCGCGTGCTTCGTCGCGGTGGGCGGGCGGTGATCAGCGATATCGTTTGCGACGAGCCGGTTCCCGAACACTTGCAAAACGATCCGAACCTGTGGAGCGGCTGCATCAGTGGGGCTTTTGTCGAAGACGAATTCCTGCAGGCGTTTTCTGATGCTCACTTTTACGGTAGCGAAATCGTCAGCCGCCAAGAAGAAGCTTGGGCCACGGTCGAGGGCATTGAGTTCCGCAGCGTGACGGTGTGCGCCTACAAAGGCAAAGAAGGCGATTGTCTCGATCAGAAGCAGGCGGTCATTTACAACGGCCCCTGGTCTCAAGTAATGGATGACGACGGTCATACGCTCTATCGGGGAAAACGAATGGCGGTGTGCGGCAAGATGTTTGAAATCTACAGCGGCGAGCCCTATGCGTCGCAAATCACTCCCGTGCCGCCCCACGAACCGGTAGCGCTAGAAAATGCTCATGAATTCGACTGCCATAGCAACTCGATCCGCGACGCGCGCGCGTCGAAAGGCCACGACTATGGCGTGACCGAACTCCCCGGCAGCGACCGCTGCGGCGACAGCGGCTGTTGCTAAGCCGAATAATCGAAGGCGATGCGCTCGGCAACACCATCAAGACGTGGGTAAACGGCGTGCCCGCAGCCGACTTGACGGACAATAGCGACGCCGCCGGCTTCATCGCCTTGCAAGTGCATCAGGTCGGCACGAAAGAGCAAGTCGGCAAACAGGTGCGCTGGCGCAACATTCACTTCCAAGAAGTGACGCCGAAGTAAGCCGCCGCCCAATCAACAGAACACGTAGTGTTCGACTTGCCGACGTCATCCCGGCGCAACAACACCGCAGCGCTGGGCTGCCCCGAAGCCCCAGGGGCCAACGTCCGTTTTTGGTACTCGCTAAGGTGCCTCAGACGATGAAGCTGACGTAGTTTCTGAATTTCCGAAAAGTGCGTCGG
>Ga0115002_10001547_pt1 | contig 31515 bp, 21 predicted proteins | sample ArcticOcean_MG_C_8_FD_89576 | JGI IMG/M metagenome (GOLD analysis project Ga0115002, IMG submission 89576) | Marine microbial communities from western Arctic Ocean - ArcticOcean_MG_CB11_86 | ecosystem: Environmental > Aquatic > Marine > Oceanic | place: Arctic Ocean: Canada Basin | collected... | reverse complement strand
TCAAATTTTCAATCGCACGGTCCACAAATTCGTGGTTCGATTGCTCGCTCAAAAACGAGCAAATCTTTTTGGCGGTTAGTGGGTTGCCTCCCACAAACAGGGCCGCTTCAATGACCCGATCCGGGCTGATGCGAGAAGAACTCCCTAAACTCGATAATTCTGCTGTTGCCGACTGAAGATCGAAACCGTTTTCTGTCTGATTTGTTTCAGAACTAGAAAAAGTTTCTTCGACTGAATCGGATGGTTCGGTTGGTGGACCGAATGTTTCAGCGGCGACGGCTTCGGAATTGTCTGGCTCAGCAAGACTTAAATCACCGTCCGACTCCAAGGCCTCCATTGCTTCAAGCGCTAATTGATAAGCCTGTTCAATTTCATCGTCGGTTGTATCGCCTTCAGGCAAGGCATCATCTGAATACGAATCGTCTACCGATTCAGGTTGGGGCGTGTTAGATTCGGTTGAATCGTGCATGAAAACTCTCGCAAGAATGGCGGTTAGAAATGGCCATTCGATGGCCATCAGGCCTTGGGAATGAGCTAGGAATGACGGAACTTTATCCCAGCTTTTCAATTCCTGCAATACCGAGATTTTCGACTGAAACGCTGTCTGGAATGCTCCCCAAAACTGAGTTGGCTTTAGTAGGAAGCAGCCAATGCGATTTCGAAGGGTTCCAAGGGCCGTTGATCGGCCAAGGGATTGTCGAAAGTGGGCTTTTCTCGAAGCACTTCTTCAGGGATTGATGGGCCTTCATTTTGCCGCATGTTTTCGATTTTTGTAGCACAATCTTTGCAATGTGCAAGATGGGCATCGACCTGCTTGGTCTGTTCCGCGGTGAGATCATTCAATACATATTGCCGAGCAACTTCCATAACCTCAGCACAAACCATGCCCCCAAACTCGGAATTAGAACGACTACCGACGCCGTACCAAGTAAGGCCAGCGGCCACAAACAGCAGGCTGGCCGTTGTAATAATTGCCAGTTCGCGAACCTGTTGCCTACGACTCGTTGAACGCATACGGTTGACTAGTTGATCGACCTCTCCCGGCTGGCAGGCGGCCCATTCACTTTGATCGTTTTTAGTCGGTTTCATTGTTCTGCATCCACACTTTTTGTGTCGAATTCCGGCACATTTTGGGCCGTTTGGTCATTATCGACAATTCAGTTTAATCACTCTGTAATGTATTTCACAACTCGGTTTAGTTTTTCATTTCTCAACGGCTTTGTCCGGAGTTCCCTTGGCTCGATTGATGTAACTGGTTACCTGTAGGCATTTTGGGCGTAGGCACATCAATGCTGGACGCTAAAGTTTCAACCCGTCGAAGTACCACTTGGCGCCTCTGAATCACCAGTAAACCTTCCTGTTGAAGTTCTCCAAGAACGACGGTCACCGTTTCACGCGTGCTGCCGATCAGGCTGGCCAACTCTTGATGTGATAATTTGAGGCTGATCAGTACGCCGTCTTGTACGGGTTTCCCATATTTTTCACTCAATTCCAACAGCAGGTACACGAGGCGATCGCGGTTCGAACGAAATAACAACGATTTCAACCGTCTTTCAACGCGTTTTCGTCTTAGACCCATCAGCCGAGTCACCCCCATTGTGACCTGAGGAAATGACTCCATCAATTCTTGGACTAAATCATTGGGAATTAACACAACCGAAGAAGCAATCATCGGTTCGGCAAACTCTTCCCGGCGGCCTTCTTCGAATATTCCCAATTCACCGAAGAGTTCACCCGGTTCAATAATTGCCATCAATGTCTGTTTACCATCACTGGTTAAATGGTAAATTTTGACCCGGCCCGAGGTTAACAGCAACATCGAGTTACTTTGGTCCGAGGGCAAGTAGATGAGGTCGCCGCGGTTGAATTTTCTGGACCGCGATCTCGATTCAATTTTCTGGATTTGATCGGGGGCGAGCCGTTCGAATAAATCGCAGTTCTTTAAGTACCAAATATAATCGTTCATTTCGGGAAACCGTACCTTTTCTTCGATTCTGAAGATAGCCGACTCGTGCGAACTCGGCAAGAGGAAGCTGCAACAGGGCCTACTCGTCTTGTGCTAGTACAGCCTGCGGAACTCCGATTCCGATCACATGCACGTCACCCGTAAACCGTGCGGCGTCAGGCTGAGTGAAGCCGAGCTTTGGTGCGACAAAAGTCGCTGTGAGATTTGCGACCACACATTCACCGATAGGTTGCCCCGAATCGCAATCCATGCCCGAAGGCAAATCGACGGCCATCACTTTCTTTTCAGATTGATTGAGACACTGAATGATTTGCGGGAACGGATCTCGCAATTCACCTTGTGTCCCCGTTCCCAACAATGCATCGACAACCCACTCTGCAGATGAGAATCTCTTTGCAAGTAATTCGTAGTTCGGTTGATTTCCAAAAACGTGAATGGGAATTCTGGATGCTTCGATAATTTGAAAATTTATGAGGGCATCACCGGCCTGTTCTTCCGGGTCACAAAAAAGTAACACTTCGACAGTATGGCCAGAGATTGAAAGGTGCCTGGCAATTACAAAACCATCTCCGCCGTTGTTTCCTTTTCCCGCACAAATCAAAATTGAACCGGTAGGGGTTTGCTTCATGAGCAATTCGGCAGCACCTCGTCCGGCGTTTTCCATCAGTACCACGCCTGGGATGTGGAATTGACTGATCGCCCGGGCATCAATCGAGCGGACTTCCTCTCGGCTCATTGGCTTACTGCTCATTTGTGACATTCCTTTTCGAATAATGCCGTGACAATCGTTAGATTCTACCGATCTTCCATCGAGAATCTCTTCCGGGCTGATAAAACCTTTCCAATATCCAGATTTTTCTGATACGATTCCACATCAGGCTGTAATTTTGGGACCGGGCTAAGGCAAGGTTGTGGGAAACTGGCCTCTTAGCGATTGTTATCAAGCCACTATTTTCACGCGCGTGAATGTCGTGGTAACGAAGGGGCGGTTCTGGGTGCGATTGACTCAAGAGTCATCAAACCGTCCAGAGGAGAGTGGGTTGTGATCGAAGCATATTCAGAGCATTGGGCTGTGGTAACCGGTGCGTCATCAGGAATCGGGGCCGAGTTTGCCCGCCGATTGGCAGCGCGGGGCATGCACCTTGTGCTGACGGCTCGCAGAAAAGACTTGCTCGAAGAGCTTGCCGAGGAACTGCACACCCGGCACGGAACCCGCTGTGAGGTGATCGACTGCGATTTGTCCGAAGCCGCTGCACCCCAGAAGCTGTTCGATGAAGTCAAAAAACGGAACCTTGATATTGAGTTACTAATTAACAATGCTGGCTTTGGCTGGGTCTGCGAAGTAAAAGACGTCGAGCCCAACCATATTCGCGCATTGAATGAACTCAACATCCAAGCCCTCACCGAACTCACCTATCTGTTTCTGCCGGAAATGGTCGAACGAAAACATGGCGGCATCATCAATGTCGCATCGGTCGCAGCCTTCCAACCGGTTGCCTACATGGGTGCTTACGCGGCTGGCAAAGCCTACGTGTTACATTTCAGTGAAGCCTTGTGGGCCGAAGTGCGTAAAAAAGGCGTGACGGTTATGGCGTTATGCCCCGGCACGACCGAGACCGAATTCTTCGATGTGGCTGGCGTTCCTGGCTGGTTGAAAAAACAGAAATCGCAAACCGCAGGTAAGGTTGTGCGAGAAGCATTAAAAGGTCTCGAAAAAGGCAAACAGTTTGTCGTCCCCGGCTGGCACAATTCCTTGCTGACCAAACTCGTTCGAATTGCGTCGAGAAAAACGGTCGTCAAAGAATCAATGAAATACTTTCGTCCCAGTTCGAAGAAAAAATCGAAATAGACAACGCCCGTTGTTTTCAATCACGCAGATTTCTTCAGTATTTCTGACTGAGGCAATACGCCGTACAATCTACAAACGTGCTCTTCGATTAGCGATTCGATTTCAATCAACTTCGACGTTTCACTGTATCCTTTCTGATCCATCCGTTGTCGCACTAAGTTTGCCAGCGCCGATTGAACCGCACGGTTCGGTTTTGGTAGGGGAAACCGCTTTAACGTATTCCCGTTGATTTCGAGATGCACGCCTCGTTTTTTGGCATACGCGGTAAACCAGCGTTCGGCCAGTTGAGAATTCAGAATGCCCGTCCATGCCAATAAGTTTTCGGTATTGATTCCTTGGAGAATGACATTGACCGAAAAGCCGAAATACGCCGGTTGTTCAGCAAACACAAACTGTGGCCTGGCCCCCATTTGCACACTCAAAATTCCCGGCTGTTGAAAAATTCGTTCTTCGCGAGGCCAGTGCAGATGCCACCATTTGATTGATCCATTTTGCACCTCTCGCCTTTGATCCAAAATGGGCCTAAATGGTTCTAGGTGTTGTTTGATGTTGGGTAACTCAACAATGTCCGGGGCTGTTTGCTTTGTCAGATACAGCACGTGGCCGTCTGGTTGGATGGGCATACGGTATCGATTCAGTGAACTCGTTTTGAAATAAGGTCGGAGTAAGAGTCTTTCAGTGGAATTGAACTGCAAGCTCTCGATTTCTTCGCTCGTGAGTACGAACACGCCTTGTCCCGTTTGAAAACGATTGTCAAACTTTTTATTGAGCCTTGCAGTAATCCAAGGCGGGTTTTCGGCCATGCCTTGTCGGACATCAAACTCAGTTTCCAATTCAGGTTGAGCGTTTATCCGTTTAAGAACGGGGTCCGGTTTCTGCAAAATAAGCTGGCCGTGTTGGAACAATTCGTCGCGCGAAAGAGAGTATCGAACTGATTCCGCACGATGACTCTGATCGATAATCTGGCAAGCCTTATTAGAAACACTTTTCTGCAAAAAAAACATCAGATGATTGCCGGTGACATCGCGAAATAGGCGCTGCTTTCCCAGTAGGACAATTTCTTCCAGCGTCGTTTCTGCGCTCAATCTGTCGATGAGCTTTCTTGCCCCGAATGATGATGTCCAATAACTATTCACAATAAACGCCAGCCGACCGTCAGGTTTTAGCAGGTCGAGCCCTCGATGCAAAAAGTAATACCACAAATCCATGCGCGCCTGCCGCCAGGTTTCGCCGAGTCCTGAAGCCGCCAAGTAATCGAACAGCGGCTTGGAATTCAGTTCTCTGCGGTAAGGCGGGTTTCCGATAATGCAGTCAAATCCCCCGTCAGCGGCAACTGCTGGGAAAGCTTCTTTCCAATCCAGCGGTTCTGGATAACCAGCCGGTTTAGACTCATCGATATCTTCCGTAACATGTTGCACAGAGAAAAAATCTGGACCAGAAAGCGAATCGGCGTGTTTCAGATTTTCTTGTAGAGCATCCCGTGTCTCCGCCAGCAACGATCGAGGCGGTGCAATTCGACGTTCCATTTTCTCTCTGAGTACGGAAACAGCAGCGGCGTCAATGTCCACGCCGAAGATGCACGCGCGGAAGATCTCCAGCCGTTGATTTGCATCGTCCGAATTATTTGATAAGCGTTTTACTAGCTCATCGAACAATGGAGCGAGAAACGCGCCATCGCCACAGGCTGAATCGAGAAACCGTGGGAAGAAATCGGTCGTGCAGAAATTGGACAGACACTGCCCGATCATATATTGCACAATATCAGCAGGCGTGTAATAGCTGCCCGTTTCTTTTTTTAGTTGATTGTTTGAAGCGGTGGTCAAAAAAATGCTCCGAAAGGTAACCAGAGATTACGAACCGGAGCAAAGTATATTGATTTCAGATTTTTCGCAAAGAGCAAATTAACCAAATAGCTCTTTCACCACTTCGCCGCCATCGACAATTTTCATGGGCCGACCAAGCGGGCTCATGTTTTCGATGGTTGGATCGACCTGCATGCTTTTGCAAATTGACGAGAACAAGTCGGCAGCGGTGACCGGGCGATCCTTGATGGATGAGCCGTCTTTCGTTGACGAACCGACCACTTGCCCGCCCTTCACGCCGCCACCGGCGATCGCCGCGTTGAAAACTCGCGGGTAATGGTCGCGGCCTCCACGCGGATTAATACGGGGCGTTCGACCGAATTCACCCATCCACACCACCAACGTGTTATCAAGCAGCCCACGTTCTTTCAAATCGGCAATCAGCGTCCCCAAGCCGGGGTCAACCTGACCGGCTAATGTTGTGGTGCGTTCAAAAATATTATCGTGAGTGTCCCAGCCGTTTGAACGCACTTCGACATAGGTCGTCCCGGCTTCCACTAATCGTCGAGCAAGTAAACAGCCACGACCGAAATTGTTATTGCCGTATTTGTCCTTCAGTTTTTTCGGTTCGGAACTAATATCGAAGGCTTTCACATCGGGGCTCAGGACAAGCTTCGAGGCTTTGCCGTAAATCGATTTATGATTTTCGACGACAACCTTGCCCCCTTTGGCAGAAAATTCGCCTTCGAGTTGATCGAGTAACCCTAGCCGACGATTGAACCGCCCAGAGGGAACTGGGCTGGCAATATTCTGCGGAAGTTGCCCCGCTTGGGCCACGTTGAACGGTTCGTAATCAACACCCAAAAAACCCGCACCGACTGTCGGCCCAATCGAAACGACGGAAGGCAATTCCGATTCGGGTAACGCCAGTTCTTTGGCCAAGCACGAACCAAGCGCCGGGTGTTTGACGCTGCCCGAAGGCACGTAACCCGTGTGCATCTGGTAGCTGGCCCGTTGGTGGTTGCCTTCTTTGTTGGTCATCGACCGGATGACTGCGATATCATTCATCACCTTGGCTGTTTGCTCCCAGCCTTTGGCGACTTGAATTCCAGAGACTGCCGTCGAAATGGCTTCGGTCTCGCCGCCGTTTTCGGTTCCCGGTTTGGGGTCGAACGTTTCAAAATGGCTAGGTCCGCCGGCCATCCATAACAGAATCATCGACCGGCCCTGCTTTTTAAGTTCTTCCGCCTGCAGGCTCATCAAGTCGCGAAAGCCCAACGTGCCCGCTGCCACTGCAGACGCCGAGGCGGTGTGCAAAAAACGCCGTCGCGTCAAACCGTTGCGGCTTAAGCTAACCAGTTCGTGGAGTGTGCTTTTCATTGTATTGAATCCTATTTGGTAGTTATGTTTGATACACTAGGCCCGACGGCATGCCGTCGGCTTGGGTTTTTTCCGACTTCCCCATTCCGACTTCCGACCTCGTCAATTTCATTACCGCTTCGAAAGAAACTCGCTGGAATTCATTAGGCTCCACTGCAAGTCTTCAAACGCTTCGCCGCGGTTGTCGGTTTTTTCGATGTATTTCAGGCAGATTTTAAATTCTTTCTCGGTAGGTTCGCGTGCGAGAACTAACAGATACAGTTCGCTCAAGGCATCTTTGTCTTTGGGAAACTCGTCGAGAATCTCTGCCAATCGGGTTCCACCGTTGGCCCGAATTAAATTATTCAAGATGGGAGAATTCATCATGAACAGTGCTTGTGGAATGTTGCCGGCAATGTCTTCCTGTGCCGTGGAAGGGTCAAAGCCAAACAGCTGGTTGAATTGTCCGCGTCCAGAACGGTTACCCCGATACCCGGCCCCTTGGCCACGAGTCGGCCTTGCCGGGCCGCCGAGGTTGTTGACGCCCAGGACTTCAGTGAATGCATTGTAAAGCTGGTCAGACCGCAACCGTGTGGGCACCGCCGAGGCAAACGGCGGAGATTGGTCTCCCAAATCTCGCGATTTGATCTGCCGTTGATAGGCGTCGGTATTGGCGATGACTCGAAACAGCCATTTCATGTCGTATGAATTCGCAGTAAACGCCTGCGATAACAGCTCAAGTACTTCAGGGAACCGGGCTTGCCGTTCTGGTCCTAGGTCGTCAACGGGCATATAAAACCCTTCGCCTAGCATCTCGGCCCAAATGCGGTTCACAAAGGCTCTGGCAAACCAGGCGTTATTTCGCGAGGTTAGAACTTTCGCCAATGTCTCTCGGCGGTCAATATCGTCCAAGCCAGAACGGGTTTCGATATTTCCGACGAAGAACACGGGTTCAATTTTCTCGCCTTCTGAACCGGGGTCGTTCAAATCGGGCATGAAGTATTCGGTGTTCGTATTGCGGTTTCCCATTTGCGGTGCAGGCAGGGCTTTCATTTCGGCTGAGTTCAAAGCTTTGTCGCCGTTCTTGTCGCCGACATCTAAAAGGCGATCAAAAAAACGTGACAAAAACTGAGCATCCTTGACTTCAGACTTTGTCAGTTTTCCGTCGCTGTTTTTGTCAAAACGCCTCAATAAGAATTGTGGGTTCTCGAATGGGTTTCCTCGGCCTCGTGGTTTAGTATTGAATGAGACAACTTCAAACGAACGTCGTTCTTCGGTCCGAACCTGACGAACGCGAACTCGGGGGAAGTACGCTGCCAGTTCATGAAATTGTTCGCGCTTCCATTGGTCGGTGGGGTGATCGTGACAGTTGGCACATTGCATTTGAATGCCCATGAAGATGCGGGATGTTTCAGAAGCCAACTCAGCCGGTAGTCCTTGATGGGCCATCATCAAAGCCGTCTCACCTTTTTCACGAACATCGCCGGACGCTGTCAGTAGCTTGGTCACTATGTCATCCCAGGCGGCATTCTCCCGTAACTGCTCGGTCATCCAACTCTCAAAAGTCCCAATGGCAATTCTCGACCGCGGGTCGGTCGCTCGCGAGAAAATCACATCGCGCCAATACCTTGCCCAGTTTTCAGCAAATTGATTTGAATCCAATAACTGGTCAATCAACTTCTCTCTCTTTTTTTCGTCCGGGGTTAATCCAAAAAATGTCACATGCTGAGGCGAAGGAACCGAGCCAGCCAAGTCGAACGACACGCGGCGTAAAAAATCTTCGTCGGTGGTTTTTTCCGATACGTTCACCTTGGCCTTTTTGAACTCAGCCGATAGCAACCGGTCCGTTTCTCGCGTTACAAACTTTGCATCGTTTAGCTGGGCTGAAGCATACACCTTTAACTTTTCAACTTCGGCTTTCTCAGCGGCATCCACAGAAAATGGATGCAGAGCCAATGTCAAAATAACCCCAGAAATAACTGGCAGCAATAATGGAATTCTCAGTCGATTTGCGTGCATAGCAAGCCTCGTTTATACGGTCAGTAAAACTCGAAATGAGCAAGATGGGAACTGGTTGCTCTCTGCCTAAGTAATTTAACACAGTCGTCGCTGTAGAGTATCGGTGATTTTCTGGAATTGATTCGATTTCGCTCCATTTTTATCGTCACGTGGCCTGACTCGAAAAGGACACAAACACATCAAGAAGGTCTCATTCCTCACTCGGTTTTGGTACGATAATCGGCTCTTTCTCAGTACGATTCGTCCAATAACGTTTCATTCGCATCCTCGGAATACTCTCATGGATTCAACAACAATCATTCTCGGCATCTTGCTGATGGGCATCGTCACCGTCGTCGGCGGAGTTTTGCTTCTCAGACTACACGCCTTTCTGGCGCTTGTTTTAGGTGCGCTGTTGGTCGGTACCCTTACCCCGGCTTCTTATATTGAGAAAGCCGCTGTCAAGAAGGTTTCATTTTCGATTGCCAGTTCTGAAGGGACAACCGATCCAGAAAATTCGATCAGGTTTCAGTACTCAGGTGCAGAAGCCGCCAAGCCGGGACAGCAATTCTGGATCTTAAGAACCGACACCGAATCCGGTTTTCTATCGGAAATCGCCAGTGCTCAATTTCTTTATGCAACCCAAACAGACGATCAATGGTTTGCCGTGGCCCGATTGGTTTCCGGCGAACAAGCTGCTGAAACTCAATCGGCGGTCACTCTCAGCAAAACCGACATCATCATCGACAACCAGGCCGCCTGGAAAAATGCGACTAAACTCGCCAACAAAACAGTCGGCGAACGAGTCTCTGATGCGTTCGGCACCACCTGCGGAAAAATCGGCATCTTAATCGCCATGGCATCCATCATCGGAAAATGCCTGCTCGATTCCGGTTCGGCTGACCGCATTGTTCGTTCGTCAATGAAAGTTATGGGTGAAAAACGAGCACCGACGGCGTTCATGGGCAGTGCCTTCCTGTTGGGAATTCCCGTCTTCTTCGACACGGTCTTTTATCTGATGATTCCATTGGCGAAAGCGCTCCGAATGCGCACGGGCAAGAACTATTTATTCTATGTGTTGGCCATTGTCGCCGGTGGATCAATGGCCCATTCGCTTGTCCCTCCGACACCTGGGCCGTTGTTTGTTGCCGAGCAGCTGGGCGTTGATATCGGGCTGATGATGTTAGTCGGCTGCGTCATCGGCGTGTTCACCGCAGGTAGTGGCTACCTTTACGCCCGGTTTATCAACAATATCTGGGAACTGCCGTTACGCGAATCGGCCGAGTTTTCTTTGGCCGATCTGGAAGAACTTTCCCAAAAGGATGAAAGTGAATTGCCCGGATTATGGATTTCGTTGATTCCCATTATCCTGCCGGTGGCTTTAATTGGTGGCTACACGGTTATCAAATCGCTGGACCTCAATCTGCCAGAATCCGTCATGAATTTAGCAGCCACCTTAGGAAACAAAAACATCGCCTTGGTTATCTCAGCCGCCATCGCGATGGGCACGTTGGTCAAACAAAAGAAAACCCACATTAAAGAACTGGGTGAATCGATCCAAGCCGCGCTCGCCAACGGTGGCGTGATTATATTAATTACCGCAGCCGGCGGTGCCTTTGGTGGCGTACTTCAACAGACGGGCGTTGCCGGGTTAATTAACGACTTGCCGCAAACTTCGCCGTTACTCATCGTGCTGTTGGCCTGGCTCATTACAATGGCGATCCGCACAGCACAAGGCTCAGCAACTGTCGCCATGATTACATCGGTCGGAATTCTTTCCGGTTTGGCATCAAGCGGACAACTTGGTTTTCATCCGGTTTACTTGGCAATTGCCATTGGATGTGGATCAAAACCAATCGCCTGGATGAATGACAGCGGGTTCTGGGTCATCAGTAAAATGAGCGGCATGACCGAACGCGAAGCCCTGAAGTTTATCACCCCCATGAGTATCATTATGGGCCTCGTCGGATTAGTCACTACGATGATCGCCGTCACGGTGTTTCCAATGAACTGACGGGACAGATCATAAAATGGATGATTCAATTCTTTTTGACCATCAGTAGGAAGAGCAAGCAACACATGAACGAAGAACGTCAGGAAACTATCGAGCTGACCGAACTCACAAAACCGCAGCGTCGCGTGTTGGGCGTGTTGCTTGAGAAGGCATTTACCACGCCGGAATATTATCCGCTGACGCTAAAAGCACTCACGACCGGGTCGAACCAGAAAAGCAACCGGTCCCCTACTTCGAGTTACAGTGAAGACGCCCTATCCGAAACGCTTGAAGAATTGCGTGAAATGGGTTTGGTTGGTTTTGTGCATACTGAATCGGGACGCTCGGAACGGTATCGGCATTACATGCGACACAAATTCGATTTCACCGAACGCCAGCTTGCCGTTCTGACAGAACTGTTGTTACGCGGTCGCCAGCAGATGGGCGAATTACGAAGCCGGGCGAACCGCATGGTTGCCATTGAAGGCCAAACCGAGTTGCGTGAAGAATTGCGTGGGCTGATGGAGTTAGACCTTGTGCGTTCCAGCGGTGCATTGGGAAAACGAGGCGTGGAAATTGATCACAGTTTGTATCTTCCCAAGGAGCAGCAAAGTAACGACCTATCGCAAAACGTTGAACCGAGTTCTCAGCAAGAAGCTGCCTCGCCGGTTGTCGCTGAAGCAGTATATCCAGTTTCTCAGCCGCCTTCGCGCGATGATGAATCAACAGTACTGCTAGAAGAGAAAATCGAACAACTCTCGGAAGAAAATCGGCAGCGTAAATCTGACTTGGCCGAGTTGCAGAACCAGCTTTCTGATTTAACAACCCAGTTCGAGAATTTGCGGTCCGAATTGGGCTGCTGATTTGCCTACCGATACAGGAAAACGATTGCCCTGGTTCTTCGGTTCTGCGACAATGGATTGTCCTCATTTCTGGCAGAGATTTCTTTATTAAGGAACCAGTATGTCAAGGTTGTGCTGCTCAACAATTCAACTGTTGACGATCAGTGGCGCAGTCCTCTTTTCGTACCCACTGCTTGGCCAGTCGATTTCTTCCGATGAAAATCTTTCTAACTCTGCAAAGTTATTTCGTAACCGAGTCGTTGAAAACCAACTGAGCCGTGCAAAAAGTCTGTTCGGGCAAAACCAGTTCCCGAGTGCATTGAATTTGCTGCAGCAAATTCTCGACACAAGCCATTCGTTCGTCTTGCAAGATGGCCGGTATCAATCGTCTCATGTCTTGGCCAATCAATTTCTTGCGCAGTTGCCTGCTGAGGCATTGAAGTTCTACGAACGGCAATTCGGGCCCATTGCAGAAAGGCGATTTCAGCAGGCAAAAAAATTAAACAGTCTCGACCAATACCGTGAAATCGCCTACCGCTATCGCCACTCAGCGGCTGGATTAAAGGCGCAGCAGCACTTAGCCTTTCGTCATTTTGACCGCGGTCGATTCCATGAAGCGGAAATTGTTCTGCAAAGAATTCTCGACCGCCAGAACCTTAACGCAACCGTGCAGTTGCAAGTGCTTGCCCGGTTGGTGGTCTGCTTTCAGCAATCGGGTGATCGCCAACAACTAGATAATCTATTGCGGACCGTTTCAAAACCACTGCTGAACCAGAAGTTCTCGTTCGGAGGGAATTCGTTTGACCTGAAAAGCTGGTCGGCGGAAATTGGCTCCAATCTGAAGTCAGTCTCAAATGAAGAGCCGCAGGAAAACATTGCGGCGAAATCCGTTGATGCATTCCCAATTCTCCAGGCTAAATGGACGCACCAAACCGGTCCGCTGGGTGGGGTTGGGCAGTTGCTGCAATCTTCCGTCTCCGACTTATCAACCCATCAGGTTGTTTCGATTCCCGCTCTGATCCCATTGTCCGTCGATGGCTTCGTGTGTATCAGAACCTATGACCGGTTGATTGTGTTCAACGAGCAAACGGGCAGTATTCGCTGGCAAATTTCTACATTGCCTGAGGAAAATTCTCAAGAATCCGATTCGCGATTTCTGCAGAATGAGCAATTTCGTTCGCGGTTGGGAAGTTCGCTCATTCGTAAATTACAGCTCGATACCATTTCTGGCTCTCTTTCAAGCGATGGTGTGAACCTCTTCGCCGTGATGGACGTGCAAAAAAAACAGGACGCCGAGAAAACGGGGAAACAGTCGAATAAGTCTTCAACGGCAACCACCGAAAATCTTGGCCACAAAATAGTCGCATATCAAATTCAAAGCGGACAAAAATCTTGGCAGTTCGACAAGCTGCTTAGTCAAATTGCTCCCGGCCAAGCATTCAAATCAATAGAAATTCTCAGTCCGCCGTTCGCTTTCGGGAAAAGTCTTTATGTTCTGGTCGAGTCGGATGCTCGTTTTTTGCTGCTGAAACTCAACGCGCTTTCAGGGCATATAGAATCGCAACTTCACTTGGCGTCCGCACCTGCAGAAACGCGGGCCGATTTGTATCACCCCAGTTCCGCCTGCCGGTTAATTGAGCAAAACGGAGTACTCATCTGTCCGTCAACCGCAGGCGTGACGGTCGCCGTTGACTTGGTCACGCAAACTCCACTGTGGGCCGTTCGGTTTCGTAGAGACGATGTACTCCCCCTTTCCGATCTCCCGCCGAGCCGTTTTCCTTCGATGAAACCAGAAACCTGGTGGAACGCCTGGCGAGAAACGAAGACAATCATTGTCGGTACAAACGTTGTTTTGTGTTCACCGGAATCAGACTTTTTGCATGTGGTCGATTTAAGAACGGGTCGAATTCAGAAATCGATCCCGCGTGAAACCGGACTGTATTTGGCTCAAGTCGTTGAAAACAGGGCAGTCATTGTTGGGCAATCGGAAGTGCGCGCTGTTGATATTCAATCGGGCGAAACCTTATGGCATGCGCGTGTCGGCATGCCAGCCGGGCGTGGCTACGCGACTGGCGAAAACTATTTCCTGCCGTTGGCCGAGGGAACCATTGTTCGCATCGACATGAAAACCGGCACGTTTTCGAAATGCCAATCTCTCAAGCCGATGTCTTTGGGGAATTTGGTGAAGGTGCCCTCGGGAGTGATTAACCAGACAATCAGTAATTTGGCCCTGTTACCTGACGCCGAACCGTATCAGCGCGACATTCTCGCACAGCTACAGAAACAGCCGAAGAACCAAGGCCTGCAACTGAAACGGGTTGCAATTCTCCGGCAATCGGCCGACTTCCAAGCGGCGGCAAATTTGTTGCAAACCATGTACGAAAGGCAGCCCGACGATGAGTCGCTGAAGTCGATGTTATTCAAAACGCGGTTGTTACAGCTAGAAAAAACTCCTCAACAGGCCAGCCAGCTCATTCCAAAAATCGAACCATTACTGAAATCGAAGGAAGATCGGTTTCAGTATCTCCGTGTCTTGGCCCAGGCTTATGCGAAGAGCCAATCATCAAAAAAATCATTTGAATCGTTTCTGGAACTGTTGGAAATCGACCGAGAAAGCGACGTGGCTTCCTCGTCAATTCCGGAACACCATGTACGAACCGACCGACTTATTCAAGGAGAGCTGATTGATTTTCTGGATGCATTGCCCCAGGATGATCTTGCCCCATTCAAAAAAATCTTGAACGAACGACTGCGGGAAATTGTTCTCGCGAATGATCCCTTTGCTCTCAAAAAACTCTGCCTGCAATTGGGCCAATTGCAGATCGGGCAGCAGGCAAGAATTCATCTGGCTGAGCAGGAAGGGCTGGGCAAAGAGTTCTTGAAAACACAATTGTCGCTGCTCGAACTTGCTGGCGACAGAAACCAAACTCTTTCTGGGTCGGCTTACAAGCAGTTGGCCGAACTGATGAACGAACGCAGTTTTCGCTTCGATTCGGCAAACTTCTACCGAATTTTACGGAACGAATTTCGCGAATTGGAATTCGCCGATATGCAAACTATCTCAGAAATCCTCGCAGCACTACCCGGCGATTCACTGCTACTAGAGGAAATTCAACAAGGCGGAAAAGATGACTGGCCACTTGAAAAGCCGAAAATTACAAATAATCGCCAGCGAAATAAAGACACCAAGTTCCAGCCTGTTCCCATTCAGGTACTACCGGGCGGATTACTCGAGCGGTTAAATGTCTCCATTGATGAAGGGGGCAAAACATTACAGTTTTCCGGCTGTGGACAACTCGGCCAGTGGCAATTGCAACTGCCTGCAACAAAATCAATTTTCCGAGGCATGACCTCCTTGGTTCAAGCCTGGGGCCTTGGCCATTTATTGGTCGTGCAAGCCGGGTCGGAACTATTCGGTGTCTCGCCGTTTGACGAAAACGGCGAGACCAATCCGAAAATCTTATGGTCGGTCGATACCCAGGCGGGGCGGGTTCCGAAATTCAATCGGTTGGGAATTCGGCGGTTTCCTGCACGTATTGGTCTAGAGATGAGTTCATTCACGATGCTCGACCACTTTGGCCGACCGATCGGTCAAACCGGCCCCATTCGTCCTGGGTATTTTTGCTACTTCCAATTCGGCAAACTGATTGCAGCAGAAACGGTGACCGCAAACACCCTGTGGAGTCGGTCCGACTTGCCCCCCGATAGTTTTTGTACGGGCGATGATGAGTTCGTCATCATTTACCGCCGCAACTCATCCAAAGTCGAAGTCTTAAGGGCCCTTGATGGAAAAACAGTCGCCGAGTACGAACTTTCCATTCCCCTCAACGAGGCCCTGTTGCTAGCAGGTAGCAAGGCGTTAACGCAGACGCAACAACCCGCGGGCAGCGAAATTCAACTCATCGACCTTGCGACCAATTCCACCGTTTGGAATCGAACTTTCGCCAAAGGCAGCCAGCCTTTTTCGATCAACCACAAAATGTTCGGCGTTCTCGAACCGGACGGAAACTTACGGCTGCTGCAACTTTCCACAGGAGACTTTTTCAGCAGTGCCCAATTAGATATTTCGCAGAAAGTAACTGGCCTGTTTGCAACGACTGACGAACGTCACTTATATGTTGTTGTTTCAGAACCGCTCAAAAACCCGGCCCAAGTTGGTGTGAATTTGTTTCTCAACAACTATCGACGGCCTACGGTCAACGGAAAATTGATTTGTTTCGAGCGACGGTCCGGCAAGCTGCAGTGGAAAACGAACCTGCAAGATGCGGTATTTCCGCTCATTCAACCCAAAGAAGTTCCTATCCTCATCCTGAATTACTGGCAGGCCAAGGCCAACGGGGACAATCAAAACCCGGAAGGCATTCTGGTGATACTCGACAAACGCTCTGGAGCCGAATTGTACCGAACCACGGGGCAAAAACTGGGCGGACGCTACGTTTTGCACGCCGATGCAGATTCTGGAACAATCAATTTTAAAACCCAATACCAGACAATCAGCCTGCAATATCAGCAGTAAAGACCTTTTAAGGCCGGAAAGCGGCTACAACGTTCGGCACGGCTTCGTTGTTTTTTCCAAAAACATTCAGCTATCGAGGCTCGTTCAACGTAGAAAGAATACACGCGAAGTGCATGGTTCCCCCTTTTCTGATCGTCACCGGTGAATTACATTACAACCTTCGCGACCTGCCTAAATCACACCTACCTAACCTGAAAGAGATACCATGCTTCGATTGTCACAATGGGTTTGCCCCTTAATCATTCTGGGAATTATCGGCTGCTCGGGCGGAGACCCGGTCAACGAGGCGAGGAAACTTCCCGATTCTGCGGAACAAGCTTCAACAGAAACGGCGGCTACAGACAATGCCACAAAAACCGATTCTGACATGCCTGCTGAAAAATCAGAAACTACCGAAACCACTCAGACCGATCCACCCATTCCAGTCGCTCCTGAGAAACGCTCTTCATTAGAAGGAAAGTGGATTTTAGTTCTCGGTCAGCAAGGAAGTGATTATTACATCTGGCTGTTAGATTTCGTTCCGAGTACCGACAAAGACTCGAAGCAGGTCTATTCAGTCAAACTGATTGATAGCTCATCGATTATTCCGCTGCCTGAATTGACGGATACCATCGCCTCAGAAACCTCGACGCAGCTGACCTTCGATTTACAAGGAACGGCATTCGATTTTGCGGGCGAATTATCTGCCGATGACGGCGTGGTCTACGGGAACGTGATGGTTGGTGGAGAACGCTGTGATGCTGCCAAGTTGGTCGCCACAAAAGTAACATCGATGGAACAATACGGCGAAGCCGTCCCCATGGCGGAACGCGAAGCCTTAACCATCGCCATTCAATCACCCGACGAACCATTTACCAAGCTACGACAATTCTGCCGTGACAACCCAACCAGTCCGCTGTGCCTTGATGGTTACCGCCAACTCATTGCCCAAACAAAATCTGAAGGCCTCGATACAGAAGCAGTGGTCGAGTTGGCCGATGAGTACATTGCCGCTTCAAAAACATGGGGCAAGCGGATGGAACTTTATTCGCACGTTCAAGCGGCAATGTTTCTGTCGCTGACAAAAAACCAACCGCAAGCGGCATTGAGTTACTTAGCCAAAGCCGAAGCAGCCCTTACACCAGAAACAGAAGGCTGGAAGTCGCAAATCGAATTATACCGCACAAAAGCCAACATCGCCAACGCGCTACAACAGGCCTCGTCAGAAGACGCAGCCGAGAAAAAACAGGGCCTTGAAAGCCTCACAAAATTCCATGCTTCGGAACCCTTTGATCCGTCGATCACGTTTGCATTGGCACAAAATGCCGAGGCAGCGAAACAACTCGATGCTGCCATCGCATTCTATGCCGAGCTATCCGCAATTCCGTTCATGGAACAAATTTTACAATCTGAGTGGCAGCAAAATTCTGCAGAGCACCCACTGCCAACCGAAACATTGGCCAAGCTTTGGAAAGAGAAAAACAAATCGACCGAAGGCCTGGATAACTTTTTACAAAAAGCCTACTCAAAATCGATTTACAGTTTTTCCAAAAAGGCCGAAGAAACCGCCGAGATGAAAGCGGGAAATAAAGTTGTCCTGGCCGAATTGTTTACCGGTGCCCAGTGCCCGCCCTGCGTGGCCGCCGACATTGCCTCGGGAGGGATTGAAGCCACCTACCCTCATAGCCGCGTGATTGTTCTGCGTTACCACCAACACATTCCCGGCCCCGACCCATTGACCAACGAAGATTCAGAAAGCCGGTTTTTCTATTACCAAGGGCGCGGGACACCCACGTTAACCATCGACGGGGCAACCGTTGAAAACCCCGGCGGAATTCTGCCTCAAGTCGTCGGCCTCTACGAACGAATTCAAGAAACAATTACCCCTCTGTTGGCTGAAAAAACTGATACGAAAATAGAACTCTCAGCAAATTCCAAAGATGGCCAGCTTGCTTTATCCGCCTCGGCCACAGGCCTAGGAGAAAAAACCGATAACCTGCGTTTACGTCTTGTTCTTGCTGAAGAAAACATTGAATTCATCGCAAGCAACGGTATCCGACAGCACGAAATGGTTGTTCGTGCCATGCCCGGCGGAGTGGAAGGCGTTGCCGCCAAAGACGGGAAACTCGAATTCTCAGAAAGTCTCAATCTAGCCGAGTTCAAAAAGAATCTTTCGGAATACCTAATCGCCTTTGAAGAAGGTCAAGGCGTCGAATTCCCCGTGAAACCGTTAAGCCTCAAGAAATTGCACTTAGTCGCTTTCGTCCAAAACGACGAAACGAAAGAAATCGTCCAGTCGGCCAGCATCCCCGTTTCCGGGAAATTAGATTTTAGCAAACCAGCACCGGCCAAGAAAAAAGAGGAAAAAAAACCGGCAGCAAAACCGGCCGACGAAAAGAAGAAAGACGACAAAAAACCCGAGGCCAAAAAAGGCCCGGAATTGAAAAAGGAAGACAAGAAGAAAGACAACAAATAGCAGGGTAACCCAGGTTACTTGCAACCTGGGCGGACAGCGTCCGCAAGAGGCAGCTCACAGGATCGTTGTTTTCTGGTTGAGATTCCTCTTGTGGTCTGCGACCACTCAGGTTGACAAGCAACCTGAGCTACCCGGTTTTTGCGACCCGGTTCTCCCCAGAATTCACCATATATATCCCACCGGCAACCCCCACCACCGCGGCCAATAACCACGGCGAAAGTACGTCCCCCCGGAACAGCACCGCCAAGGTAATGCCAAATAACGGCGTCGCAAAACTATAGACCGACAACTGCGAAGCCGCGTGCTTTCTCAGCAACTGGGCTTGAACCGCAAAACAAAACCCGGCCACGACCACCCCTTGGTACATCAAACCCCAAAAGGCAGGCACTGTCATCTTTGCGTCGTCAAATCTTTCAAACAACAGGCTGTAAACGGCGAAAAAAAACACGCCGACTACATCGTGCCAGAAAATCAATTTCCCCGGCTCAACCTTACTCACAGCATATTTGGTGTAAAGCACCTTAATGCCCAACAAACACCCGCTACCCAACAGAATAATATCCCCGGTAATTGTGGCCACATCGCGGGCATTCTGAGGACTACCCCCACTGACTTTTCCCGTCATGATTAGGAGCAACAGCACCCCCAAGGCCGCAAAGGCTAACCCAACCGTCTTACGAACGTTCATCCGGTGGGCCTTGGTCACAAAGTGTTCAATGCCAATGACCCAAAAGATAAACGTGTTGATAAACAGCGTCCCGTGGGAAGAACTCGACATCGCCACGCCCACATGAAATAACGAAATTTGCAAGAACAGCAAGAAGCCGGTAATGAACGACGGCCACCACTGGCCCGGTTTCAACGCCAGGCTACTGCCTTCCCATTTGCACCAAAACAGCATGAACACCGCGGCCAATACAAACCGCAGCCCGGCCACCGCAATGGGCGGCAGCACATCGACCGAGTAACTAATGGCAACCGGCGTGCCACCCCACAACGCCACCGTCAGCAGCGTCAACGAAACCGCTGAAGGCGAAAGAGGTTGTTGTCCGCTGTGTAATTGGGGCTCGGACGGCTCGGATGATTTCATATAGAGGCAGGCTCGGGTTTGCAGCGTTGGTAGGAAAACGGTTACTCTACTAGCCCAAGCTGATGCCGGTCAACTGAGTTAGGCTCAATCAAAACTTTACACTAGGTAAAGGATCAATCGTATGTTTCGTCTTTTCTGTTTTTTTCTAGCTGCTCTCTGCCCAGTAATCCTTCCCGCAGAAGACGAAACTCCCCGCTGCCTCGACAGCCGGTTAAAAATTGAACTCTTCGCCGAAGCCCCAAATATCGTCACGCCCACCGGCATTGACGTCGATCATCTCGGCCGCGTCTGGGCCATCGAAAGTAATACGCACTTCCCGCCCGCAGGTTACGCCGGCCACCCGACTGACCGCGTTCTTGTGCTGTCCGATACGGACGGCGACAATCGGGCCGACAAAATTGTCACCTTCACCGATGGACTCAAATATTCGATGTCGGTTGCGGTGAGGCCGCAGTGGTTGCGGGGACAAGAGCTTAAAGACAAGAGTCGAGAGACAACAGCTAAGAGTCCAGAAACCTTATCCGTTTACATTGCGACTCGTCGGGAGATTTTTTTGTTTCATGATGATGACGGTGATTTAAAAGCTGACCGGAAAGTTAGCATTGTTCGGTTGGAAACTGAGGGGGACTATCCTCACAACGGTCTCGCCGGGTTGGCCTTTGATGCACTGGGGTGGATGTACTTTGGCTTCGGCGAAAATTTAGGGGCCGATTACAAAATTATCGGCTCTGACGGCACGACGTATTCCGGCGGTGCGGAAGGCGGCAACATCTACCGCTGTACACCGGACCGCTCGAAACTTACCAAAATCGCCACCGGGTTCTGGAACCCGCATGCCAGTTGCGTCGATGCGTTTGGCCGATTATTCACCGTCGATAACGACCCCGACAGCCGCCCGCCTTGCCGGTTGCTGCACATCATACCCGGCGGCGATTACGGCTACCGCTTCAGAAACGGCCGAAAAGGCCTGCACCCCTTCACCGCCTGGAACGGTGAAATTCCAGGCACGCTGCCAATGGTCGCAGGCACCGGCGAAGCCCCCTCCGGAATCATCGCCTACGAATTGGACGGCCTACCCGCCGACTACATCGGCAACCTAATCGTCCCCAGTTGGGGCGACCACAGAATCGACCGGTTTCAACTGAAACCCAAAGGAGCCAGCTTCGTTTCCATCCCCGAAACCATCATCCAAGGCGGCGAAAACTTCCGCCCCGTAGGCATCGCCACCGCCCCCGACGGCAGCCTGTTCCTCACCGACTGGGTGCTCAGAGATTACAAACTGCACGGTAAAGGCCGCATTTGGCGGGTGTCGATGAAGGAAGAACCGAAACGGGAGGTCGTTGACACGGCAACAATCACTGAGAAATTATCGACCGATAAATTGGCATCTTTCTTGGCATCTCCAAGGTTGGGTGTTCGTCGGCAGGCTTCATCAGCTTTGGCAACAACAGAGAAAGGGCGCAAGGCTTTATTGTCGCTTCTCACAAACCGAAAGACATATGAAAATCAACGCATCGAGGCTCTGTGGGGAGTATGTAGAGTCCCATTGAATGTCGAGGATTTACGAAAAGAATTGCGCTCAAAATTAATTCACGACAACCCTTCTGCAAACTTCGGGATTGTGTTTCTGAGAGCAAGTGAAAGTAATCAGATATCAAATGGGATTGAAAATCAAAAAGAGAACGCAAGATTGCTTTCCAGTACAGCCGGTTTTGCCCTCAATCGAAAAGTTAAGTTTCCTGTAGCTTTTGACAACGGAGAATCATTTAGAGAAATTTTGGAAAATGCCCGTTTTGAAAGTACCGGACCCGGAGTGAATCACTTGTTTTCGGCAGAAGACTCTTTCTTCTTTTCAACAATGGTTCAAACCGCTGCGAAGAGTTTCGAGGAAGCACAACTTGCAATAGAAATCGATCCAGCTAGGAATGCAAATCCGAGAATTCGGCTCGGATTTCTTCTCGCAGCAAAATTGAAGGATCAGAAATTAATACAATCGATTCGAGCTGGTCTTAAAGATCCTTCACATGATGTCCAAAGGGCCGTTGTCCAATGGGTTGCCGAAGAACGGCTGAATGAGTTCCGGCCTCAGGTCGAAGTCATCCTCAACTCGAAAACAATCACCACCGACCTGTTCCTGGCAACTCTCGCCGCGTTGGAAATGCTAGACGGCGTGCCTCCGCAGGATTTTGATAAAACACCGGCTTCCAAGTACGTGTTGCCCATATTGAAAGACAATAAACGCTCAGCCGCCGTGCGGACGCAGGCGCTGCGGTTGGTGGACCCGGCTGATGAGAGTCTAACTGCGGGTTTGTTCAAAGAACTGCTGGCTTCCAACAACGCGGCTCTCAACCTGGAAACCGTGCGAACCCTGCAGCATTCCCCATTGGCGGAAGCGGACAAATTGCTGCTGGGAATCGCCCGTGACGAAAAACAAAATGTTGGCTTGCGATCCGAGGCGATCGCCGGGTTAGCCAGCGCAGGCCATCACGCAGAATTGTCGCAGGAGAAAAAGGAATTCCTCTTAGGCCTTGTGGAAACGGAACCAGCACTGCGATCCGAAGCTCTCCGCAGCCTGCGCGGCCACGCTCAGTCCGATCCCGATATTCAAAAAGCTTTGAAAGAGTTGGCAAGCAAGCACACAAAAAACAGGATTCTCAATAATGAAATCGATTTGGCCCTAGGGAAAAGTGTGTTGAGTTCAGAGAATTCTGACATTGCATCATTGATTAGAGGCGGCAAACCGGCATCCGGGCGGCGGGCCTTCTTTCATGCGAACTCGGCCGGCTGTTATAAATGCCACACGGTCAACGGGCGGGGTGGAAAAATTGGTCCCGATTTGAGTTTCATCGCACGGACAATGGACCGCAAAAAACTGGCCGAGTCGATCCTCAACCCCAGCAAAGAAATCGCCCCGCAATTCACGATGTGGACGTTTTTAATGTCCGACGGTAAAACCCACAACGGCATGCTATTGGGCGATACGCGTGACAAGGCCCAGAAAATCGGCACAGTCGATGGGAAAATCTTGATGCTACAAGCACTCGACATCGAAGAACGCGTGCCTCAGAAGATCTCACTGATGCCCGAGAAACTGGTCGAACGCATGACTGCCGCCGAGTTTCGCGATTTGGTCGCGTTTCTTGAAACGTTGAAATAAGAATCGGCCTTGGGTGGCAGGGCCAGAGCAACGCGATGGCCCTGATGGGTGACTTCAAACCAGGGCCATCACTTCGTTCTGACCCTGCCACCCGTCGCCGTACAACTTCATTCAGACCTGCAATACTTCAGGCAGCGTCGCTAAAAACCGTTCAACTTCTTCCCGCGTGTTGTAGTGCAACAGCCCCACGCGGACTGCCCCTTCGGGTTCTAACCCAACGGCTTCGGTAAATGGTTGCGCGTAATAATTGCCCGGCCAGACGAAGATGCCTTTCTCACCCAGCCGCTCGGCAATCTGTTGAGACGTGAATTTCTCATGCGTGAAACAAATGGTGGGAACACGTTCGTCGAACCGGTCGGCGTCGGTGATGCCCCAGACTTTGATTCCAGCAATATTAGATAACCCGTCGAGCAAAACTTTTAACAGTTCTCGTTCGTACTGTTCGATGGCACTGAACGCTTCTCGGAGTGCATCTCGTCGAGACAATTCTGAACTACCGACCCGCCTGCCGACATCGGCCAAATAATCAATGGCCGCTTTCACGCCGAGGATGCCTTCATGGTTTTGCGTGCCTGTCATCCATTTTCCCGGTAGGCTATTCGGGGCAGGGCGTAGTTTGTAGGCGTCTAACGATTCAAGCCATTGGCGTTTTCCCCACAAGATGCCAACGTGTGGTCCGAAAAACTTGTAGGCCGAGCAGGCCAGAAAATCGGCGTCGAGTTCAGTCACATCGATTAAACCGTGCGGGGCATAATGGACGGCATCAATGAATGTTTTCGCCCCAAATTCATGAGCTTGCTCAATCATCTTGGCAATCGGGTTCAGTGTTCCGGTTGCATTCGACGCATATCCCAAGGCGACAAGCTTTGTTCTTTCAGAGAGGGCTTCTTCGAATGAATTTTGGTCGAGCGTGCAATCATCGGGGCTGACATCGATATAGCGGACGGTTACCCCAGCATCTTGGGCGGCGAGAACCCACGGCGTAAAATTTGCATCATGGTCGAGTCGGCTGACAATGATTTCATCGCCTGGCTTCCAAGTTTTCGACAGCGCCCGAGAAAGCGCAAACGTGAGCGATGTCATGTTTGCACCGAAGGCGACACAATCGGGGTCGTCGGTGCCTAATAAATCGGCCACTGCAGCATGTGCGGAATCCAGCAGCTCATCACTCTCTTGGCTTGTCGCGAATGGGCCACAGTGATTGGCGTTTCTAGAAAGTAAGTAATCGCTGATCGCTTCGGCCACGCTAGTGGGAACCTGGCTGCCAGCAGGGCCATCAAAATAAATTGCCGGAGATTCATTCACAAGTTTTTTGAGTGCAGGGAATTGTGTTCGAAGATCGTTAACGGGGAACGTGGTCATCGAGATTCACCTCTGTCAATAACACGACCGCACGCTCAGCAATGTGAACGTGCGGTCGAGATGTGTTTGAATTGGTATCTTGAGTTTATTCAGCTTGAGCTTCTGCAGCAGCAGGCTCGGGTGCTGATTCTTCAGCGGGTTGTTCGACAACCTCTAACCCGGGAACATTGATTGACTTCACGCGAACAAACGTGTGCTTTTGGCGGTGGCCTGTATGCCTGCGAGAATCTTTACGTCGACGAATTTTTTGGATTTCGAGTTTCGGGCCTTTGAACTCTGCGGTGATAACTTCCGCTTCGACCGTTGCCCCGTCAATGGCCGGTTTGCCAATAGCACTGGCACCACCGGCGTTAGCCAGCAGAACTTTGTCGAAGGTGACACTGTCACCGTCTGCAAGTTCAGAACGAAAATCGACATTCAGGGTATCTCCCTCTTGAACTCGATACTGACGGCTACCATCTTCAATAATTGCAAACATTATCCAAACCTTGTTGAAAACACTTCAGGCCGAGTCTGACTCGGCTCATTTTGAAACCCGAGGGCAACTGTGGCGACCCTGGGAAATTTGACGATTTTTTAGCAAGTCGTAGATTCTATGCGGTTAGACTTTCGATTTCGAGCGCCGGGCAGGCGAAATCTTAATTTCGCTGCCAATCTCATCAAAACACTTAATGATTAAATGCTCGGGGCTGACATCAGTTCGGGAAGTGATATTGATGCTAACCTCGTACTGCTCTTCGGTTTGCGTAATATCTCGCCGCTTTCGATTGTTCAGAAAGGCGGAAACCCGTTCATGAACTTCCAGTTGAATTTTACGAATGCCATCTCGATTAGCCGTGGTCATAAGCGTTCGCATCACTTCAATCGACATACTTTCGGCCGTTTTCACCTGGGCCGAGCCGCTGCAACACGGGCAATCTTCGTAAATGTTACGCCTAAGAGATGGGCGAATTCGCTGCCGCGTCATTTCAATGAGGCCGAACGGGCTAATTCGCAGAACTTTCGTTCGTGCGCGGTCTCGTTTGACGGCGTCCCGCAGCGCGTGTTCGACTCCTCGGCGATGTCGCTCTTGGCGCATGTCGATGAAGTCGTTGACGATCACCCCGCCTAGGTCGCGGAGTCGAATTTGACGGCTGATTTCTTCGGCCGCTTTTAGGTTGACTTGGTAGGCGGTTTTCTCGGCGTCGTCGTCGGCCCGGTAGGTGCCACTGTTGACGTCGATGGCCACCAGGGCTTCAGTCTGGTCAATGACAATCGAGCCGCCCCCTTTCAGCGGGACATGTCGATCTTGGATTTGGTTGATTTCATCTTCGATTTTGTATTTATGGAAGATGGGCTCTTTCCCGTCATACAATTTCACGCGGTTGACGTGTCGGGGCAGCACGACTTTCATAAACTCACGAGCCCGTTCGTAGGCTGCGGGTTCATCGATCCAGACGGCATCAATATCGCCGGTGTAGATATCTCGAATCGTGCGAATGATCATATCGCTTTCTGCGTAGATATCGACCGGGGCAGTGGTTTGTTTCAGACGACTGACGATGGTCCGCCACAGACGGATCAGATAATTTAAGTCGCGCTGCAAATCTTTTTTCGATCGATCAACGCCTGCTGTGCGAATGATGAAACCTAAACCTTCAGGCGGTTTTAATTCTAACAAAGTGGATCTGAGTTTTCGGCGGACAGCGTCATCGTCAATTTTTCGACTGACGCCGACGCGTTGTAGCCCGGGCATTAAAACCAAATAGCGACCGGGGATACTAATGTAGGTTGAAAGCGTTGGCCCTTTGGTGCCGATGCCTTCTTTAATGACTTGGACGAGAACTTCCGAACCGCGTTGGAAGATTTCTTGAATGGGTGGCTTGTTGCGGACGTTGCGTTCGTTGAATTTCGGTCCTTTGCCGCGTTTTTGACGACCGTCGCCGTTGCCTTCTTCTTCGTGTCCTTCGGGGAGTAGATGTTTGTAGTATTGATACTCGACATCGCTGACGTGCAGGAAGCCGTTTCTTCCGACACCGAAATCGACAAACACGGCCTGGATACTTGGTTCGATATTGACGACACGTCCTTTATACGTGTTGCCGACAAAGTTCTCCTGGCTGTTGCGTTCGACGTAGAGTTCTTCCAGCACGCCGTCTTCGAGAATCGCAATACGACTCTCTTCGGGCTGCAGGACGTTGATTAGCATTTCTTGTTTCATGAGTGTCCTTTCGTCTGGTGGGACGAAAGGTGCGTGTTTTGAATTTGTTAACGCATGCAGGACCATCTTGAATCTCTATTGGTTCTTGCTGACAACCAATAGAGTCTAAGGGGAACGGAGAGCTTGCTTGCCACAGATCGGTCGCTTGTTTCAATTCCAATTCTCTTGAACTCTTGAGCTCTCGAAATTTCGAGAGAGTTCTTGAGTGATCGAGGTGTCCGTTGGTTGCAAAAATTGCAGTCAACGGCCATTGAAACTTTGCAGAGTGGTGAATTGAATTCACCGTAAGCTGGACCGATTCATGGCGATCTTCTGTCGCCTGGAATGCAGGCGATGGGCAGAAGGAAACCGCAGAACAGGACTCTGGTCGATGTTCAATAACATGGCCAGATGACTGCTCAATGAGGTTTCTGTGATCCCGTTCCTCGCAGATTCGTGAAGGTTTCCGGCTGCGAAAACGAACGCGCACCTTCTTGAGATACATTTCGTTGTTGTTTCACTCGCCCATAACCGCCGAGGCTATGGACGCCGTCTGGGGAGCTTTTCGGAAAATCCAATTGACCGTTCCGAACAACCCCAATGTTTGCTTATGAAGTTAACTGCTGTCTTTATATGGGTTTCAGGAAAAACTGTTATCGGTTTCCCTGATCAATGTTTGTCGATAAGCCTTGTCTGTTAAGGCTAAATCTTCGCAGAAACGCGAAAAACTACAAGACTAAATCGGGACAAATCTTCTTTAACTCGCCTCGGAGGTAGTTTTCGACGTTTCGAGCCAGCACGAAAGATTGTGCATGCTCGGCGATTTTGGCTGCCTCAGGAATCGTGATATTCCGGATCACTTCCTTCAATTCGGGTATGGCATGTGGGGTGACAGAAAACTGAGTCAGCCCCATTCCAAGCAATAATGGAATAAATTTCGGGTCGGAACTCATTTGACCACAAACAGTTACGGGAACGTCGTGTTTTTTGCCTGTTTCAACCACCTTGCGGATTAACTTCAAAATGGACGGGTCACCCGAGCGGTATAGGTCTGCGACTGCGGGGTCTGATCGGTCAACGGCCAAGGTGTATTGGATCAGGTCGTTGGTCCCGATTGAGAAAAAATCCACTTCTTGGGCAAATTCCTCGGCCATCAAGGCGGCTGAGGGCACTTCCACCATCATGCCCACTTGAACGTCGCGTGAAAACTCAATTCCTTGATCTTCTAAGTCTTCCATCACATCGCCCAGCACCATTTTGGCCTGACGCAATTCTAACAATGAGGATACCAATGGGAACATGATGCGAACATCGCCTTTGGTGGCCGCTCGTAAAATGGCCCGCAACTGTGTTTTGAACAAGGGTAAGTTTTGCAGACTTAAACGAACGCTGCGCAAGCCAAGCATTGGGTTGGAAAGCTCTTGGACGGCCTGTTCTTCAGACGAAGGGATTTTGTCCGCACCTAAATCCAACGTTCGAATCACAACCGGGGCATTCGGAAATGCGGCAAGCACTCGAGAGTAGGCTTGGAAGTGGTCTTCTTCGGTTGGTTCTTCGTCGGTTTCTAAATACAGGAATTCGGTCCGGTACAGACCGATACCGTCGGCCCCTCGTTTTGTGCAGTGATCGACTTCTTCGGGGAATTCAATGTTCCCTAATAACGAAATTCGAACGTTGTCTTTCGTTTTTGAGGGAATCTGCTTTAAAGCGTCTAAACGTGCGGTGACAGTTTTTTGGCGTGCTTCTGAATCTTGGTACTTCTTGAAGGTGGCCTCGTCGGGGTCAATAATGACCTCGCCGTGGTTTCCGTCGATGGTGATTGTTTCCCCGCCTGAGACATCTGAAAGGAATTCACCCAGACCAACAATGGCGGGAATTTCCAATGCACCGGCCAAGATGGCGGTATGGCTGGTGTGCCCGCCAACTTCTGTTGCAAACCCCAATACAAATTCGGTGTTTAACTTGGCCGTTTCACTGGGAGTGAGGTTGTGGGCCAGCACAATCACCGGGGCGGTCAAGTGGCTAAGCTCTTCACGCCGTTCGCCCAGCAAATTTTTCAGTAGCCGTTTTTCGAGATCGAATAAATCGGTGGCTCGTTCGGCTAAGTAGTTGTTGCCCAAATTCTGGAATGACTTGGCATACCGTCGCAGCACTCGGCTGCAAGCGAATTCAGGGGAATAGTTCTTCTCGCGAACGAGCTCTTCAATTTCACGAATGAGGTTGGGGTCGCGGACCATTTGTAAGTGGGCAGCGAAGATGGCTCCGTATTGTTTTCCTAATTGCTCGGAAGCCAGTCGTTCGTTTTCCGAAATATCTTCGCAAACAATGTCGAGCGCGGTGTGAAATCGAGAGATTTCCGACTCAACGGCGTCAATGCTGACCAATTGCTTGGGAATACGAAACCCCTCGGTTCCCAGCACGAACGCTGGTCCGGTGACAACTCCGGGAGAAACGGCAATTCCACGTTTGATAAGCATAGGGTTATGGTTATCTACAAATGATTTTGGTTGACTGTTGTGATTGGCCTTGTGCGAATCGTTAGTCTGTTTTCGGTCAGGTTCGCTGCCGAACGTTGTTCTCAACCTTCAGAATGGGGTGACGATCGGCATTAGGAAATTGGCCGGGAAGTGAAGGCCTCAGTTCGATGGAGGTTCGTCGTTTGGCTCGAAATTCGAATCAAACAGCTGGACGAGCCTCTCCATGATGTCAGCAGCACCTTCGCCGCTGGCTTCGATGATCAACTGAGTTCCACGTTCAGCACTGAGGGTTAGCAAGTCGAAAATGTTTTTCGCATCAACACTTTGTTCGCTTTTACAAATCGAAACATCACAGTCGGTGTTGCGCGCAAGCTGAACAATCTGAGAACAGGGCACCATATGAAGCCCGTTCTCATTGTTCACCGTCACAGTTTGTCGACAAACTGAATTCTGTTGCATAAACACTAACCGTTGACGTTTCAGATTTCGAGTTATAGCGTGAAAGACACACCAAACCCTGTACAGTAAAGGGTCAATGAAATTTAAAGACCCTCAACTCTTAAATTTATTAGAACTTGCTTCAGTTCAAGTCATTCAGCCCAACTGATTGCTATCAGCTTCCTGAAGAAGATCAATCACATCAGCTTGAGATTTTGCTTGTTTAAGAAAATTACAGAAGTTCTGATTTCTTAAATGGCGCGAGATATTTTCCAGCCCTCGTAAATGGTCGCCAGGACGATCGGGAGGCGAAATTAGCAAGAACAGGATGTAGACTTTCTCTCCATCAAGACTCGCAAAATCAAGCCCTTCCCGCGCAATTGCCACTGTGGCAATTAATTTATCGACCGAGGGGTGCTTCGTGTGAGGCACTGCCACACCGTTGCCAATTCCCGTCGATCCTAATTCTTCACGCTTTAAAATCGCTGCAACAATACTCTCTTCATCATCTGCAGAGATACTGCCAGCGTTCTTCAAGCTTTCAACCATGGCGCGAATGGCGCCCTCTTTCGATTCGATATTCAACTCAGGCATAATAGCCTCAGAAATCACGAAGTCGCTTAACTTCATGCATCGCTCCTCTGCAGGCACTGACCCTAACGGACTTGCCTCTGATCTTGTTTCCACGGAACTAATTAACCTCCAACAGACACTCGCCAGCACAACTGCCAGCCAAAATTTATATTTCTATACGACCTCAATCGTATCCGACAGCACTCAAATGGCAATCACAAACTGGTGGAATTCAGCAGAATACTAAGATGGCTCAGATTCAGTCGATTCATCCTGGACTAATTCTCGTTCTGAAATATCACGACGATGGTCCTGTAGCTTGGCTTTGTACTTCTTCACTTGTTGTTCCATCTTGTGAAGAACGCTATCGAAAACAGGAATAGTCGATTCACCTACATCGCTGGCAACAAAATTGTGTTTATGCTCGGCATCGACCAGCATTTCCACGTTCACTCGGTCGCCTTCATAATCCACAGTGACCTGAACTGCCGTGACACGCTCAAAATAAGTTAGCAGTTTTCCAGACTTTTCGGTGAAATAATCTCGTTCTGAATCTGAGATGGACCCATGACGACAGGTGATTTCTACTTGCACAGATAGATTCTCCTCAATGATGCAGGGCTGCTCCCCCCGCGATGAACATCCAGTTTCCGCAGCAGAAATCGCTTTGGAACATCCATTGTAAGTTGCCATGAAGGCGAACACCAGTCAGCCAGAGCCGGATCTGAATTTCCCCATGAAATCAGTGTTTTCATGATTTTTTCATTGATTTCCGACAGCCTCTTGTACTCGCCCAGGCATCTACGGATGCCTGGCAACTCGTTTCAAACATCTTTCATCGGAATTCTAGACTCGTACAGCCTGCAAAAACACACAAAAATGCTGTTGTTGCCGATTCAAAGCCCAAAATCACATCACTTCCGAGAGACATGGATTTTGAAACCGTGCGGACGCAAACAAGTAAGCCGAACATCTTCTGGCCACCGTGCTAGCCAGCGCCCTGCCTTGTGGCATCAAAATTCATCGACGGCAAACACTTCAGTGCTTGGCACTTCGGTGTCCGGAATATCTCGCTCGACGTCGGTAAGAGGCAGCACAATTTGCTGCGGCTTCTTCAACGGGTGCATCCAGCGGGACCAGCGTGAGGCCGGTTTGGGGGTCTCTTCTAAGTGAGCCTTCACCACCGATTCAGCCTCAGAGTCGGCAGAATGGCTGATCTCTTGAATGTTGTTCGACTTGCGAGGCAGCACGAAATCGAGACCAAAAAACGGAATCCGCGAATTGCTATCCATTTGAAAATGGGTCCGCGTGGCCTGGCAGCCACTCGAGATGCCAAGCAGTAGAACGGCGGCCAAAATAGCGAATGTGCTATCAGGCCGGGTGTTTTGGGGTACTTGCTCCAGCCTGTCCATGGCCCGAATGATCTTTCTTGATCGATGTCTGTGTGTCTTTTGATAGT
>Ga0115002_10001546_pt1 | contig 31517 bp, 26 predicted proteins | sample ArcticOcean_MG_C_8_FD_89576 | JGI IMG/M metagenome (GOLD analysis project Ga0115002, IMG submission 89576) | Marine microbial communities from western Arctic Ocean - ArcticOcean_MG_CB11_86 | ecosystem: Environmental > Aquatic > Marine > Oceanic | place: Arctic Ocean: Canada Basin | collected... | reverse complement strand
TGAAACGCCCCCACCGCATCGTCGTACCGCTCCTCGTTGAAATAGGCCACCGCGAGGTTGTAGTAGCAGTCGCTGCAGGTGGGCAGGTTCACGACGAGCTCGTTGAGCATGTTAATGGCGTCGCCGCTCCGGCCCTCCTCCATTGCTACCAGGGCGGCGTCGGCTATTTCCTTCATCTCTGCGCTGAGTACGTCGCCCGGCGCCGGCGCGAGCACGAACTCCAGCTCATTTGGTTGAGCCATGCTCACCCTCGCCATCAGCTCCGACCTCATGTTGTCCTTTGTCACCGTGAATCTGTAATCGCCGGGATTGAGGCCAATCTGCGAGAACTGGCCTCTGCCGTTGGTGGTGACCTCGGCCGAGCTCTGGCCCTCGACGGCCTCTATCGTGACGGTAGCGCCTTCTATGGGTTCCCCCTCTACACCGAGAACTGTGCCCCGGATCATGGTCTGAGCCTCGGCCGTGCTGGAAACCGCGAGTACGACGGCTAAAGTCATCGCCGCACGGATCAAATGAGTTCGCATAAATTCCTCCGCAAAAATATCCTGAGCGATCTTACTCCGCCACGCTCGTGGCCGTCACCTGCTGCCGCCGATTCCGAGACTATTTAAAGAATTGCGCCACAATTTCAACGTCGTGGGTAACCGGCGCCGGAGGCAGCGAGGCCAGGAATCGGCGTCCGTACCCCATGGTCCGCAGGCGCGGGTCGAGCACGGCGAGCACGCCTCGGTCCGTGCGGTGTCGGATCAGCCGACCGAGGCCCTGCTGGAGTGCCAGGATCGCGAGCGGCACCTGGTACTCCTCGAAGGCGTTACCACCGGCTGCCGTGATGGCGTCGATGCGTGCTGCCGTCACCGGGTCGCCGGGCGAGGCAAACGGCAGCTTGTCGATAATCACGCAGCTCAGCGCCTCGCCGACGACGTCGACGCCCTGCCAGAAGCTCGAGGTGGCGAGCAGGACGGCGTTGGGCGTCGCTCGGAACCGTTCGATGAGGTCGGTCCGCGGGGCCGTGCCCTGCACCAGGATCGGGTAGGACAGCGCCATCTCCACCACAGGCTGCACAGTCCGCAGTACTGCGTAACTGGTGAAGAGCACGAATGCGCGACCGCGTGAGCGTGTCACGATCTCGACGATCTCCCGAGCGGCCGCCTCGGCAAACGCTGGCGTCTTCGGCGAAGGCAAGGGTTTTGGCATGTAGAGGAGCGCTTGCGCGGCGTAGTCGAAGTCGGACGCCACTCGCAGCTCGTCAGCCTGTCTGATGCCTAACCGTCCCTTCAGGTACTCGAACGATTCATCGACGGCGAGCGTAGCCGATGTCAGTACCACGGCGCGCATCCGTTCGAATAGAACGTCGCGGGCGATGCGCGACACGTCGACGGGTGACGCGCGCAGGACGATCCGGCTTAGGTCGCGACCCGACGCCGCGCTGCCACGACCACGCACCTCGATGTAATAGACGAAGTCGAGGTCCGCCGCGCGCATCAGAAAGCGCAGATCCATTCTGAGCTCGCCGGCGCGCCGGAGCAGGGTAGCGACCGCCTCGCTGGAGTCGGCCGCAGCCGGGCTCGCCTCTCCGTGGGTTCGGGCAGTTCCGGGCGCCGGTCCAGGCGCAAGCGCCGCTTCGAGACCCTCCAGCGCTCCCGCCAGCCCCATGCCGGCTTCGAAGTGTTCGGCCAGGCTGTCGGCGTTATACCGGATGCGCGCGTCGGGTCCCCCAGTTCCGCGTGGGGCGCCCGCCAGGCCACCGAAGAATGTGCGACAACGATCGGTAACGCGCGCGAGTGCGTTGGAGAGCTCTTCGAGGCCGTTCCGCCAGTCAAGGCCGGTCACGAGTCTTTCGCCGTCGCGTACGAGATCCTCGATCCGGTAGGCACTCAGCGACTTGCCGAAGTACTGCGTCGCCACGTCCTCGAGTTGGTGTGCCTCGTCGACGACGAGGGTTGGACAGAACGGAATCACTTCCCCGTAGTCGCTCTGCCTCACGGCGGCGTCCGCGCAGAGCAGATGGTGATTGACGATCACGACGTCAGACTCGGCTGCACGCTGCCGCATGCGCGTCACGAAACAGTCGCTGTAGCTCGGGCAATCGGTGCCGAGGCACGTGTCCGCCGTTGCGGCAATGTCTGTCCAGAACGGAAGATGCTCGGGAAGCTCGCGCAGTTCAGCGCGGTCTCCGGTGTCGGTGTCTTTCGCCCAGGCATCGATGATGGGTAGTAGGACGCGGTCGCTGGTATCGATGAGGCGCCCGCCCGCCGACGTGCTGCCATCCACGCCGTCGCGATAGATCTCCCACCGGTGGAGACAGAGGTAGTTGGCCCGTCCCTTCATGAGGGTGGCGGTGAATGACACGCCGAGCGCCTCCTGGAGCGCCGGAAGATCCTTAAAAAAAATCTGTTCCTGCAGGTTCTTGGTGCCGGTGGAGACGAGCGCCCGGTGGCCGCTGAGAATGGCGGGGATCAGATAGGCGAGCGTTTTTCCGGTGCCCGTGCCGGCTTCGGTGAGCAGTGTGCCGCCCGAGTCGACGACCGACGCAACGGCCTCCGCCATGCGGCGCTGTCCGTCGCGCGGCTCGTATCCGTCGAAGACGCGAGACAGGGGGCCGGTCTCGGAGAAAGCCTCGCGCACCATCCCGGTCAGCCGCGCGGGCTGCGCCGGATTCAGGTCAGGCGTTCCGGATACAGTGGAAACTTCCGGCACAACCGCTCGACTTCGCTCTTCACCATGCCGAGCGCACCATCGTCCTCGGGAGAGACGAGGGCTCGGGCGATCAAGTCGCCGATCTGGTCCATCTCTGGCTCGCGCATCCCCCGGGTCGTGACCGCAGGCGTGCCCACCCGGATCCCACTGGCGACCATGGGCGGGTTCTGGTCGAAGGGGATGGCGTTTTTGTTGACAGTAATACCGGCCTTGCCGAGCGCCGCTTCCGCGACCTTGCCTGTCAAGCCCTTCGAAAAGACGTCAATAAGCATCAAATGATTGTCAGTGCCGCCACTGACCAGCCGAAAGCCCTGGCTTTGGATGGCCGCGGCAAGCCGCTGCGCGTTGGCAACGATCTGCCGTTGGTACTCGGCAAATGCGGGCTCCATCGCTTCTTTGAAGCAGACGGCCTTGGCCGCAATGATGTGCATGAGCGGCCCGCCCTGCAGGCCTGGGAACACCGAGCGATTGAGATCTTTGGCATACCGCTCACGGCACAGAATCAGGCCGGCACGCGGTCCGCGAAGCGTTTTGTGGGTCGTTGACGTGACGAAATCTGCGTAGGGAACCGGGCTGGGATGCACGCCGCCAGCGACCAGACCCGCGATGTGGGCCATGTCGACAACCATCGACGATCCCACCGCCGCCGCTACGGCCGCTACACGCTCGAAGTCGATGACGCGCGAATAGGCGCTTGCGCCCACCATGATCATTTTAGGCTTGTGTTGGTGCGCCAGTCGCTCCAGTTCCTCGTAATCGATCCGTTCGTCGTCCGCACGGACGCCGTACGGGACGATCGTGTACAGCTTGCCCGAGAAGTTCAGCGGGTGGCCGTGCGTGAGATGCCCGCCGTGAGCGAGGTTCATGCCGAGGACCGTCTCGCCCGGCTGCATCACCGTGAGATAGACGGCCATGTTGGCCTGGGCACCTGAATGGGGCTGGACGTTGGCGTGCTCCGCGCCAAACAGCGCCTTTGCACGGGAGATTGCAAGCGACTCCGCGACGTCTACGAACTCGCACCCGCCGTAATAGCGTTTTCCTGGATAGCCTTCGGCGTACTTGTTCGTCAGGACCGACCCCGCGGCTTCCAGGACGGCAGTACTGACGAAATTTTCAGAGGCGATCAGCTCCAAACCCTCTGCCTGCCGTCGAGTCTCCTGACCGATGACGTTGGCAATCTCAGGGTCTATGTCTGCGAGCGAGCGCTGCATCGGTGAGACGTCGACATTGGGCATAGACAGGAAATTGTACTATCAATCCCACATGCCTTCCTCCGTCCTGATCTCGCCCAGCGGTGAACAGCGCGCACGTGCCGGACATGCGTGGATCTACCGCAGCGACGTTGTTGATGCGCGGGCCGAGGGAGGGGAGATCGTCCAGGTGCTCGGGTCGCGACATCGCACCGTGGGGTATGCGTTGTTCAGCGATCGATCGCAGATTGCGATTCGGATGCTGACCCACGGAGATACGCCAGTCGGCCTCCCGCTCCTGCGCGCGAGAATTGAACAGGCGATCGCGTTTCGAGACCGGCTGGCGCTCGACGCCAACGCTGTTCGACTCGTGCATGGCGAGGCGGATCTGTTGCCGTCGCTGGTCGTGGATCGATACGGCGAGTACCTCGTCGTGCAGGCGCTCTCACAGGGTATGGATCGCCTGCTCCCCGAGATCACCAACATCCTCGTCGAGATTGCGGCGCCGGTCGGGATACTGGCGCGCAATGATCCGAAAGTGCGGGCTCTTGAGGGACTGGAACAGACCGTCGAGGTGCTGTACGGGACGGTGCCCGAGTCGGCGGGCGCCCGAGAGGGTCCCGTTGAATACGACGTTGATCTTCGCAAAGGGCAGAAGACCGGTCTGTTTCTCGACCAGCGGGAGAACAAGGAGGCAGCGGCCCACTACGCGCGCGGCAGGCTGTTGGATTGCTTCAGTTATCACGGAGGCTTTGCGCTACGCCTGGCTGGTCAGTGCCCACACGCGGAAGCGATCGATGTGTCTGCAGACGCGGTTGCGCATATCCGCGCCAACGCGCAGCGCAACAACGTGCCCCATCTAGAGGCACGTGAGGCCAACGTCTTCGACGAGTTACGGCGCCTCGAACGAGCGGGCGAGCGCTACGACACGATCGTGCTCGACCCGCCTGCCTTTGCCAAGAACAAGGCCTCGCTTCCGAACGCCCGCGCGGGATACAAGGAGATCAACCTGCGCGCGATGCGCCTGCTCAGTCCTGGCGGGCATCTGATCACGTGCAGTTGCTCGTATCACGTCAGCGAAGCCATGTTCGGCGAGATGCTGCACGAAGCGTCGGTCGATAGTCGTACGTCAATCTCGCTCGTCGAGAAACGCATGCAGGGTCGCGATCATCCCGTGCTCTTAGGCGTGCCAGAGACGCATTACTTGAAGTGTTTCATTCTTCGGAGAGTGGAATAGGAGCGGCGTGCCGACGACACGAAGAACCGCTCTCGTGACGGGCGCCTCATCCGGCATCGGTGAAGCCTTTGCGAAGTTGCTTGCATCGGAAGGTGTTGACCTGATCATCACCGCGAGGCGACAGGAGCGTCTGACGGCTGTCGCCGACAGGCTTCGACGGCAGCACGGCGTCAGCGTAGAGGTGATTGCGGCGGACTTGTCCAAACAGGAAGCTCCGGCGCGACTCTGCGCCGAGATAGGCCGCCGCGGTCTGACCGTCGACGTGCTCGTGAACAACGCTGGCTACGGCGTTCCGGGCACGTTCATCGCGTCCCCGTGGGAGCGGCAGGCCGCACTGTTGCAGGTGATGGTCGTAGCGCTGGCCGAGCTCACGCACCGCTTGCTGCCAGGCATGGTTGAGCGGGGCTACGGGCGCATTATCAATGTCGCATCGCTGGCGGCGTTGGTGCCCGCGCCGGCCGGCCACACGTTGTATGCGGCATGCAAATCGTTTGTCGTGAAATTCTCAGAGTCGCTCGCCGGAGAGGTGCTCCGCTCCGGCGTGCATGTCACGGCCCTGTGCCCAGGGTTCACATTGAGCGAGTTTCACGACGTCACAGGCACCCGCGCGACGGTCAGGACTCTGCCGTCCTGGTTGTGGATGAGTGCCGAAGATGTCGCTCGCGAAGGCTTCGACGCGGTGATGGCTGGCCGGCCCGCGCATGTGACCGGCGGCGTGAATCGTGCGATTGCCACCCTTGCGCAATATACACCGCGGCCGCTGCTCGTTGCGCTTGGCCGCCGGGCGGCTCACCGCTATCGGAAGACCTGAGGGTGATGGGTCGGCAGCAGGCGACGACGCATGGGCATGTCCTTCGCGACACCGGCTCAGCTCGTCGGGCCCATTGTTGGACGCAGAACGTTCGGGCTCGGTTCGCGCTCACGCAGGTTGCGGGGTTGCTCCGGATCTGCCCACGCGTCGCCACCCGACATCAACAGGTGCGTGGACTCGTTGCGGTCGCCGTCCTGGCGATTGGTGTCTTGGCTGCGGCTCGGGGCGCCGAGGCGCACCCAGCACCGTTCAGTTTTCTCGATTTGTTCATCGGCGAGAGCTCGACGGAAGGCGTGCTCGTACTGCATGTCGTTGATGTGGCGTACGAACTTGGCATCGAGCCCGCCGATCTTCTTCTCGATCCAGTAGAGGCGGCACGTTTCGGCGACCGCGTGATCGCGCTCATCACGCCGCGCTTGAGGATCGGCGCTGACACGGTCTTACCGCTTGAGTGGCTCGGCATGGAACCGGCGGTCGACCGGCACGGCGTGCTGCTGCGGTTCAGGATTCCCGTCGCGCGGCCGGGTGCCGTGCGTATTCTCCCTCGGATGTTTCCCTACGATCCGGCACACCAGACGTTCGTGAACATCTACGAGGACGGGGATCTGCGCCGGCAGTTGATCTACAGTGCTGGCGCTGACGAGCAGGTGTATTACACGGGCTCGACGCAGGGCGTGCTGGCGGTGCTCCAGGCGTTTATCCCGATCGGCGTGCACCATATTCTGATCGGGCCGGACCACATCCTGTTTCTTGTCGGGCTGCTCCTCCTAGGCGGTTCCGGCATGGCTCTCGTACGGATCGTGACGGCCTTTACGCTGGGCCACAGTCTGACGCTGTCGCTGGCCGCCCTGGCTCTCCTGACGCCTCCCGCCACCATCATTGAGCCGGCGATCGCGCTCAGCATCATTTTCGTGGGGGCGGATAATCTGACGCGCGGCCTAGGTCGCGATGTGCGCGCCTGGGTCGCGCTGGCGTTCGGCCTGGTGCATGGTTTCGGTTTCGCGAACGTGCTGCGTGAGTTCGGTCTACCGCGAGAGGCGCTCGGCTGGTCGCTGTTCTCATTCAACATTGGTGTCGAGATCGGACAGTTGGTGATCGTGCTCGTGGTGGCAGGTGTGCTGACCGCGATCCGTCGGCGCAGTCTCGTCGCCGCCGGCAGGGTGGAGCTGGCGGGTTCGGTCGTCGTGATCGCCGCCGGTACCTACTGGTTCGTGGAGCGGGTCTTCGTCCCGTGAAGACCTGGGACGACTATCACTCGAAGCTGGAGGCGGTGTCACAAGCTGAGGCGGTCCGTCGCGCCCTGTCGATCAGCGCATGATTCAGACGTGGCGCCCAGTGCCCGGGCCCGACGTCACCTAACAACGCGCCGCTATGGCTGCCGTTGGATGACGATGCGGGCGAGACTTCGCGGATCGGGTCTGAGCTCGTCATCTCCCACCGGAATCCCGCCAACAGAGAGCATGTAGGCGATGACATCGACGAATTCGTCGTCAGTCAAAGAGCCCGGATTGCTTTCCGGCATCGTCGCCCGCGAGTATTCGAACAGGGTGGCAAGCGATTTTCCCTCCCAGACGCGGAGGAACCTCGCCCGCGCCAGAGGGGGTGTTGATCGCATATCCGGATCGTCGGGAGCGCCATTCAATCTGCGGCCATGACACATGCCGCAGGCACCCGAGTACGCCGTTTGACCCCGTTGCGCCTGTGCCTCGGTGAATACGCCATCCCAAATCGATGCCACTTGGCCGACGTCCTCGAGCCCCTCCCATACCGCTTCGACTTCTTCGGTAGTCACATGGCCAAAGTTGTTCGCCCACGCGTTGCGGATGTAGGTTGCCAAGGAGGAGACGTCGTCCGCGGTCAGATCAGGGAATGGAGGCATGCTGCCCCTGCCCTGACGGATATTGCTGACGACCAGAGCAAGGTCCCCGAGCTGGTCGTCGCCGCTCAACGCCGGGAAGGTTGGTGGATCCCCCGCGCCGGAGTCCTGATGGCAAAGCGTACAGTTATCCTCGTAGAGTTGTTGCCCCTGCTCAAAGGGGACCGTGTCGATCCCTTGCTGAGCAACAGCAACCGTGGCGAAGACACATATAAAACCTAGAACGCCAACCGCGATCTTCAACATCAGAGCTCCTCTGGCAATGGGTCGCGACGTAGGGGCTCAGGACCAGATATCAGCATCCGAGAGCCTAGGGTCCGCAGCCAGCTCCGCCAGAATCGTCATGTCTGTCGACACGTCGCGGTCGCTGCGGAAGGGGAAATACTTCTTCCCGGAAACGAAGAGTCGGTACTCGCCCTTCGGAACCTCCACCTCCGCAACGCCGCGCTCGTCTGTGAAGGCTCTGTAGGGGTGGACAGCAACTGTGGCACCTTTGACCGGGTCCTGACTTTCCCTATCTACGGCGACAACCGTCAGGAGGCACTCGGGTGTGGCTACGACTCTCACGCCAAATCCGACAATACACTCCGCGTGCGGAGTGTCCAGACCGGCCGCCGGGGCCGTGGCTTCCCATGTATAGAGCCCCTCGGTGTCAGGGGCCGTCAGGTCAATCTCCGCATAATAAACGGCGGTGGTGCCGGGCCAAGGCTCGGCGCTCAGTGTGGCTCTCGCCAGATCTTTCCCGTCGTGATCGCGGACCTCAAGCGCCCAACCGTCTGGCCGGCACTCCGAGGAGCACTTGACGCCAAGCTTCATGCTGAACGTCTCGCGGCATTCGATGGCCGACGGCGCGTCCCACACGACAACAGGCGTTCGGTGCGGTGTGACGGTGTCGGTGGCCATGGGCTGCTAGACGGACGGATCTTCGGCGGCATGCGTGCCGGCGATGTAGCCATGGACGTGACCCTTCCCCAGCCCATGCTTGTTGAAGCCTCCCACGGCCTCGCCTCCGGCGTACAGACCCGGTATGACCTGGCCCTGCATGTCCACAACCTGCTGCCGCCCGTTGACCCGAAGACCGCCATACGAATCGTGCCAGATCACCATGATCGAGAGCGCATAGAAGGGCGGCGTCGCGATATGGTTCAGGGGGGCATCGGCCTCGCGCTCGAATTCTGGATCGGCGCCCGCGTCCACATAGCCGTTCCAGGTGGTCACCGTGTCGGCCAGGTACTTCAGCGGCACCCGCTGGAACTCATGGCCAGCCGCAATCTTGTCGGCCAGGTCCTCGATGGTATCGGCCTGGAAGAAATAACCGTTGTCGGACACATAGGGGTACCGAAGTTCCCATCCGGTACGCTCGACGGCATCCTGGTCGAAAATCGCCCACAGCGGGCCGGAGTAATAGTCGGGAGGCTGCGACCCTTCGTTCATTGCCAGCGCGGCATCGAGGCCATGGTCATAGCTGTACATCTCCCTGACCCACTCCTTCCGGCAATTGCGCCAGTCAAGCGGCGTGTGCTTCATGCCCTGGCCCGGGGCGCCACCGTCTCCCGGGTACCGATTGAGACCGGGCCTGACGGGAAGACGGACCTCATTGAAGAAACGCTTCCCGACCTGGTTCACCGTAATGAACTCTTCAAAGTCGGCGTTGCCGACACTGATCCCCGCCGATCCGCGGAAACCGAACGTCGGATGACCAGGCATCATGGTGGTATACGCATCTCGGGTGCCAAGGCGCGTCGAGATGTGGAACGTCGTGCCATACGAGAGGTTCTGCTGCATCCCGGCGAGGTTGGCGCCGACCCTCAATCCAGCGATGAGCGCGCTGGCGTCCTGACCATGGGGGCCCTGCAGGGCCAAACCGCTTGTCGGGAAGGCGGGCTCCCGCAGGGCGGGGTAGAACATGCTGCGAACCTCGGGATTGCCCCCGTGACCGCCGCTGGCAAGGATGACAGCCCGGCGGGCCCTGATGTTCACGGTCTCCCGCCGCTCGTCGATATTGCCGTTCTGCCAATAGCTCTGCAGAAGCTCGCCCGTTTCAGGGTGCTGTCGCGCCGAGTAGTGTGCCCTGAGTCCCAGGATTCGCCCACCGAAAGGCTGCTCACGTACGAGTTCGTCAAAACAGCGGTGCAGCATGAACTCGACGCCCTTCTCCCGAGCTGAGAACTCCAGCGGCCGGGCGAGGGCCACTCCGTTATAGACGGTGTTGGGTCCGGCAAGGCGGGTCGCGTCTATCATCTTCACCGGCGCGAATGAACTCGTGCGCTCGGGGTCGGAGACGCCCGCATCCTCCGCCGTGATGGTTCCCGCCTTGATGTCCGTCCTGTCGCCAAGCCTGAGGAAGCAGCGCGCCGCCCTTGCGCGCGACAAGCCTCCGCCGCCATGCGTGCCGTCGACCCGTGTGAACCGGACATAGTTGTCCATCAGGAATTGGCGGGTGGCCGGGCAGTTCTCAGCCCAGGCGCGCACCAGCTCCCGATCGTTGTACCTGTAAGGGCTCTGGGCTTTGGGGTCGACGACCGACCAGTCAGTGATGTCGGTGAATAGAAGATCGACGCTGTCGTCGAGTTCCTCCGGACCCTCAACCGGAGCCGCAGTGAGGAATCCTTCTTTGTCGCGCTCGCCACTCATGTCCCGGCGCTGGACTGCGTCGCCCCCACCCAGCGACACCCGGGATCCGCTGTGCAACATCCTGCCGCCGAGGTCAAAATTCTGATCGACCACCAGCACAGTGGCCCCGAGATCCCTCGCGCGAATCGCCGCAGTCAGACCCGCGCACCCGCCTCCCGCGATGACGACATCCACGTCGTAGTCCCAGACGATGCCGTCAGCGCCAGCTGAGGAGACTTGGGCCTGCGTCTCGTCCGGCTTCAGCAGGGCGGCGGCACCTAGCCCGGCGGCAGCTCCCGTCTTGACGAAATCTCGCCTACTGAAACTCTTCTTGTTCCGAAGCTTTGGATCGTTCCGCGTCGTGTCGCGTCTCTTTGCCATGTCCCTCTTCCCCCAACTGGTAGGCCGACCGGCGCAACTCAGTCGACACTACGGCGCTCGCAGCATAGCGCCAAACGCGCCCGAGCGGGGATATCCGGCAAGTCGTACGTGCGCGGGCTCCCGATTGCCGTGGGGACCAGCTGTACCCCGCACAGCGGCTCGAGTACCAGACACAGCCGGACACGATGCGCTCGCTGGACGCCACGGTACCCAGGGCAGGCGGCGCACGAATCAGGCGAGCAATCGCGTTCAGCATTCACAAACTGAAAAGGTATAGACTCCTCATGCGATAGTCGTTGAGCGTACGAAGGATCTCGGTGCAGGACGCGTCGGCATCCTCGTTGTCGGGTTAGCCTGTCTTTCCTGTGAGGTGTAGACGATGAGAAAAGCCGCTTTGCTGACCTCATTCGGCGTGTGGGGTCTTGCGATTGTTCTGTCGGCACAAGTTCCGGACGTATCGCCCATCTGGACGGTAGACCCCGTCGATCGCTCCAGCGTCGACTACACGCACATTCCACTCTGGGCGTACGGTGTATCCGAGACCCCGCACTTTGATGACGAGCAGGCGGTACAGACTCACCCGGATGCCCCGCCATCCAGGTCGGCTTGGTCGAGTATGTCGAGGGCGGACTTCGCACGCGAACGGCGCCTCGAGGGAAGCTCGCTGACAGTCACCTGGTCGGACTTGCGTGACGAACGGGGGGGGGCGCAGGCGGTGAATTGGTTCCCCGACCATCATCCAAGTCCCATGCCTCCCATCGTCACGCAAGGGCCGGCAGCCCTCGGTAATAGGAGCAGAGCCTGTGGCGGATGCCACCTCGCCGACGGCAGCGGTCGCCCGGAGAACGCGTCCCCCGCCGGGCTGTCGGCGACCTACATTCTTCGGCAATTAGCTGATTTCAAAAACGGCCTCCGGCATAGCGTGGAGCCGGCAAAAGCGAACTCGAACACGATGGTCATGCTGGCAAAAGCGATGACCGAAGAGGAGATGCAGGAGGCAGCCGACTACTTCTCCGCGGTTCCGTGGCGCCCGCACGTGACGGTGATTGAGACCGACCTGGTACCGACAACCGAAATGCAGGGTGAGCTGTTCATCCCCACAGCGAAGGAGCTGACCGAGCCGATCGGCAATCGCATCATCGAGGTGCCCACGGATGTCGAAGCCAGTCAGATTCTGAGAAGTTCGGGTGGGACCTGGATTGCCTACGTGCCTGTTGGCGCGGTCGCGCGCGGCCAGGACCTGGTGACGACCGGCGGAGCGTCGATCGTGAATGGTGAAATTGTCCTCGGAAGGGCAACGGCGTGTACCACGTGTCACGGGCTAGACCTCCTGGGCTTGGCGCCGGACGTTCCGCCACTTGCCGGCAGATCTCCTGGTTATCTCGCGCGCGAGATTTTTGATATCCAGCAGGGGACGCGCGCTGGATCGTACGAGCTGCTGCCGCTGATGAAGATGGCCGTCGAAAGATTGACTGCGGAGGACATCATCGACATCACGGCGTACCTGGGATCGCTGCCAGTCGATGGCGTGGCAGGGCCCGACCGGACGCTCGGTACCCGCTAGTCCCCTGGAACCCTGATTCCCTGGATAAGTCCCGGAGCGCGGTGCCCGACTGGCAAGGCGCGACGACCGGGAATACTGGGCGTATGTGAGGGAGAAGCAACGCTTCCAGCCGGGATGCCCCGCCCGGGAGTCGTTCTAGACATCACGGTTCCAGGGGACTAGCAGTCCAGGCGCGAACCGCGCCTGATCAGGCGCGTGCGTTGTACGAAGGAATCGAAAGCGACGTGCGCTCTGGTGGAGGCTCCTTCGGGCGCTTACGAGGTGCTCGTTCGGTTCGGTGCAACGTCGAGCGCTCTCAGGGGAGCCTGCTCGCGCCACGACAGCGCATTTTCGATACCGACGCGTGGTGGGTGGTCGACGACGCGTTCTTTCGCGGATGAGCGCTCCGTGTCGGCCCGCGCCGCGACCCGCGCAAGCCACCACACGATCGTGCCGATCATCGCGAGCGGCAGGAGGGAGAGCGCCGCGGTCATGGCCTGGTAGGCCCATGTGTTACTGCCGGTGCCGACGAAGCCGCAAACCGCACAGGCCAGCGCCTGGGCGGGCGCGCTTACCAGCAGGCCCGCGACGATTCCGACGACTCCTCTAGTCCCCTGGAAGCGTAGTACCTCACCGAAACCTCGGGTGGGGCATCGCGGCTGGAAGCGTTGCTCCTCCCTCACATATGCACAGTATTCTCGGTTGTCGCGCCGGGCGCTCCGGGCGCCGCGCTCGGGGACTTCGGCAAGGAACGACGCTTCCACGGGACTAGAAATACACTCGCGCATAAATCACCGGCCAGATGAGCACGACGAAATACCAGAACGTCTGTGCACCAAGAAAAAATCCGTACGACAGTCGCCCGCCGCGCAGCCTCCACCAGGCCACGCCGAGGCCTACGAGGGCGGCGACGGCATGCACTGCGTGGGTTCCGACAATGACGTAAAAGAAGGCTGCGAGCGCGCCCGACGACAACGTGACACCACGGGCGATCAGGCCTACCCATTCCCTGCCCTGGAGCACCACGAACAGCGCGCCGAGGACGGTGGCCGCGAGCAGCGTTTGCGCCGCGGCCGAGGAATGTGCCCGGTACTGGCGTCCGGCGACCCAGACAAGCACGCCGCTGGCGAACAGCGCGATGCTGTTCACGGCTGTTTCGGCTAGCGGCAGCACCTGGCCGCCGGGCAGGTTCCAATCAAAGATCGGAGCACCGGCCTTCGAAATTGTGAACGCGCTCAAGAACCCGGCAAAGAACATCACCTCCGTGCCGACGAAGATCACCATGCCGAGCAAGCCGCTCGGGACCACTTCGCGCCGGGCACCCGGACCAACGGCGCCCACCGTCTGCTCCAACGCGGTCATCCCGTCACGGCCATGTCAGCGTTCTCCGCCAAGTGTGGCCGGTTCCACGTACGTCTTCCGCCATTGCTGTCCGTCACGCTCGAGCACGTCCGGGGCCGTTCCTCCGAAAAAGACCAGCATGAGGGCAAGCATGAAGCCGAGGATATACGCCACCCACTTCTTCTCGATCTTCAGGTGCATGAAGTAGGCGCACACAATATACGCCTTGACGATTGCGATGCCAAAAGCCGTGACCAGCGTGAGGAGCCTGACACCGAACATCGGCCCGACGATGCTGATTCCCAGTAAGGCACAGAGCACACCCCAGATCGCGACATAGTTGGTCTGATCGTGATGAGGTGCGTCGGCGCGTGTGTGCGGAGTCAAGACGGTCACTTCGCGATGTAGAGAAGAGGAAACAGGAAGATCCAGACAACGTCGACGAAATGCCAATAGATACCAACGTTCTCGACGCGGTGGAGTTCCTCGTTGCGCGCGGCCGTCAGAGACACGATGAACATCATGACCATGCCGGCAACAACGTGCGCGGCATGAAGGCCGGCCACCATGTAGTAGAAGGACCAGAAGAGGTTCGACGTGATGGTGAAGCCCGCCTGGATTTCGTGAGTCCACTCGAGGGCCTTGACCATCAAGAACACGCCCCCGCCGAGAATCGTGTACCGCAACAGGCGGGCCGCCTTCTGGCCATCACCTCGCTCAGCGGCCTGGTGCGCCAGGACGGCTAGCAGGCTCGATGTCAGTAGCACCAGCGTGTTGAACCCTCCCGCCCACGTGCTGGTGTTCGCCGACTGGTCGGCCCACGCGTCATGGCGCAGCCTCAGCATCACGTAGGAGCCGAGGAGGCCGCCGAACAGCACGATTTCCGACGCCAGCACCCACCAGACGGCCAGCCGGCCGGTAGGCACGCCCATCACGCTGCGCGTCGTTGCAATGGGCCGCGAGGTCATTGGTCGCTCCTGTTAAGCACGACTGCGCCTATTGCCCGGCCCCCGGCGCGCTACCAGGAATATGCTGCGGCCAGAAGTCTTCCTCTCGACCCTCGGTGCTGTACTCGTACGGACCACGGTAGACCTCCGGCAGTTCCGCGAAATTGCCGTGGGGCGGCGGCGACGGGGCCGCCCACTCAAGCGTGTTCGAGCGCCACGGATTGGGGCTGGCGATTGCTCCCCTGACCAGGCTGCGCACGAAGTTGAAGAAAAACACGGGCTGAAATGCCAACAGAACGAGCAGTCCTACAGTGGCGATGATCCTCAAATACTGAAGCTCCGGCGTTGCCAGATCGGGGAAACCCGAATAGTCGAAGATGCGGCGGTGATCGCCTGCAACCCCGGTGATGAACAGCGGGATGAAGATGACGTTGAACGCGATGATCGTGCCCCAGAAGTGAATCTTCCCAAGCCGTTCGTCCATCATCCTGCCGAACATCTTCGGGAACCAGAAGGTGATACCGGCAAACGCACTGATGATGGCAATCGGAAAGAACGTGTAGTGAAAATGGGCGAGCACGAAGAACGTGTCGTGCAGATAGATATCCGCCCCTGCCGCACCGAGGAAGATACCGGTGACGCCTCCGATCAGAAACTCGGCCACGAACGCCAGCGCCCACAGCATCGGTGTCGCCAGCGTGATGGATCCGCCATACAGCGTGGCGATGTAGACAAAGATCATTTCGGCGATCGGTACCGAGATAATGAGCGTCGTGACGCTGAACAGACTTGCCATCCGCGGATCGATGCCGGCAATGAACTGGTGATGCGCCCATACGAAGAAACTGATTACACCCGTGGCCAGTGCCGTGTACACGATGGTTCGGTAGCCGAACAATTTCTTACGCGAGAACACGGCGATGACTTCGGCGACGATGCCTACCGCCGGGAGCATCACGACGTAGACCTCCGGATGGCCGAAGAACCAGAAGAGGTGCTGCCAGAGGATCGGGTCGCCGCCTGTCGCTGGGTCGTAAAATCCCGTACCGAGAAGCTGGTCGAACAAGAGCATGACCGCGCCGGCGATCAGCGGACCGACCGATGCCATGAAGAGGATGCTCGCGATCACGATCATCCAGACGATGATCGGCACGTCGAACATCCGCATGCCTGGTGCCCGCGAATTCATCGCGGTCGTTACAAAATTGACACCGCCGAGCAGGAACGCCACGAATTCGAGCGCGACGGCGACGACCCAAAGCGTGGCACCGTATGGGGTCAGGTTGTACTCGCCACTGGCCGACAGTGGAGGGTAGGCCGTCCATGCGCCACCGAACGCGCCACCCTGAACGGCAAACGACGCCACGAGCACGACCGCGCTGAGCAGGAAGATCTGATACGAGAGGCGGTTCACCTTCGGGAACACCATGTCGTCGCAACCAAGCATGAGCGGGATCAGGAAGTTCCCGAACGCGGCGAGGAGCACAGGCATGGCGACCCAGAAGATCATGATCGTGCCGTGCATCGTGACGAGTGAGTTGTACTGCCCAGCAGACACGCGCCCGAACAGTGGAACGGCTTCGCCGGGAAACGCCACCTGCATCCGGAACACGTAGACGGTGAAGCCGCCGATGATCGCCATGAGCATCCCGGTGAACAGGTACTGCATGGCGATGACCTTGTGGTCCGTTGACCACAGATACGTCTTGATGAAGCCCTCGTCGTTGTGCGCCGGCTCCGCATGTCCCGCGTGGTTGCTCATCGCTCGCCCTGCTGATTCACTGGGACTCTCTCATGGGGGGTGGAGGCGCTCGCCCGAACGGCGAACGACGCCTGCGCACTCGTGGATGCCACGGCAGGAGTCACGGTGGCACGCTGCGGAATCCGTGGCGCCGCCTCCATCCATAGGGCCTGCGCAGCCGGCGACCACACCCGTACGCGCGCGGCCATCAACCCGTGCCCTATCCCGCAAATCTCGGCACACTGCACATCGAACTCCCCGGTGACCGTGGGCTGAAACCACCCCATGATCGCGCGCCCTGGCACCGCGTCCTGCTTGAGGCGAAACGCGGGCACGGAGAAGCTGTGCAGCACATCCTTTGAATGCAGCTCGTAGTGGTAGATGCGATCGACCTCCAGGTTCAGTACATCCACCGTGCTGATGTCGTCGGCGGTGTCGAACTGGCCGTCGGGCCCCGGGTGCACGAAGGTCCACGCCCACTGCTGGGCGATGATGCGAACGTGCTCCTCGGGCGGCGGCATATCGATCTTGACGTCGTTCCACACCCGAAGCGCCGCCACGACGATGATGATGTCGAAGACCAGGACAAGATAGTGCGGCCACACCACCCACCTCCTCTCGCTCGGCTTCTCCCCGGTGATATATCGAGCCTGTGCGCCGGGACGCGCACGGAACTTGAAGATGAGCCAGAACAAGGCGAGTTCGGCCGCCAGGAAAAAGGGGGCAACGATGATCGCGATCAGCAGAATGAGGCGATCGACATCGGCGGCGTACGACGATGCCTGCGTGACGTACCAGGAAATCATGAGCGCTCCCTCATGACACCAGCAGGTAGGCCGCGAGAGCAAAGGCGAGCGCGCTCGCGGCCGCGGTCAGGAACACTCGTCGCCCGAGGACAACGGGATCCGGGTTAGGAGCAGGATCAGGACGTGTCATTGGAGAGCGTCTCGCTCACCTGGAAGGGAATGCAAGTAGGTTGCGATCTGCGAGATGTCCTCGGCCGACAAGCGTCCCGCGACCGCCCGCATCACGGGGCCAAACGCATCGCCCGGCGTGGTGCCGCGCACGCCGTTCTTGAACTTCCGAACCTGGGCAGCCACGTACCAGTCGTCCACGCCGGCCAGCGGTGGGACGCTGACAGCTTCATTGCCCCTCCCGTCGGCGCCGTGGCATCCAGCGCAGATGAGAAACGCCCGCTGCCCCGCGGCAGCGTCGCTACCGCCGATCGTCGCGGCGTTGGCGACGCGGGGCAGCGATGCGACGTGCAGCGCCACCGCCGTCGTCTCCGTGTCGGAGTAGAGCTGTCGAGCCATCGCCTGCATGCGAAGGCCTTCGGCATCGGCGGCGTGTCTACCTCGAACGCCTGTCTGGAATCGCTTGAGCTGGGTCGACACGTACGAGGCAGGCAGGCCCGCGATCGCCGGCGCACGAAGAGCCGCGTTGCCCTCGCCGGCGGCACCGTGGCAGGGAGCACACGCCTCGTACAACTCGGCTCCGGAGATCGAGGCAACGACGGAACCGCCTGCACAGCCGGTCATCGTCAGCACGCCCGTGAGAGTGCCAGCGGCCGCAATCACTCGTAGCGAAGTGCTCATCGTTTCTCGTTTTCCCGGTTCAGCATGCGCCGCAATGCCCTCTAGGGATACCCCTGTGCGGAACTAGGTGCGCCCTCCCTCACCCGAAACGGCTGGCCCGACCCATCAACTCCCCAGGTCTCCCCCGCAAACGGACCTTCGGTGAAGGTGCGCCTCGTCCCCAACGGCACCCCTGGCAGATCCGGCACGCCAGCAGACTGCTGGCCGTACTGAACCCGGAGAGGGGGCGGCTGCATGTTGTCGTACATAGTCTCGTAGCGCACCCTGAACCCTTGTCCGTCGACGAATCCGACCGACTGCTGAAACAGCCCCGGCGGTGGCGCACCCAGGGGCACGGTTCCGTCAAATATATACAGGCGATTCTCGTGCAGATGAACCGCCACAAAGGTACGAGATTGATCGGCGTTGGTGAGCTGTATCCGACGCCCTTCAACTCGTTCGGCGTAGTAGTACCCGTAGTCCGTCACCTTGGCGTCTCTTTGAATAAATGTCCACGCCGCATAGTCGAGCGCTCCTCGCAATTCGTTTTCTGCGGTGCTCGAGTAATCGACTACGGTGACGGAGAAGTGGTTCGGGCCATTGTCGACGCTGTGGATGCGTCCCGGTAACATGCCACCGGACTCGCTCGCGTAGGTGATGTCCCGCACCGTCGGTTCACCCGGGAAATTCACGCTGAAGAAATCCGCCCGGCTAGAGTACTCAACCCATCCCTGGGCGAAGGACGGCCCGGACACCAACACAACGAAGGCTGCCGAAACAAGTGGAATCAGGCGCATCATCTATCCTCCTATGCTTCCGAATTCCGTCTTCGTCGGCGGGTCCTGGGAGCTGGAGACACGTTTTCTATCTGGACCGGCTGATTATAGAGGGGTTCAGTGCCGAGCAGCGATCTTCATTTGCTTGACTGCGGACGCTGGATGCGGCCCCATGCGGCCCAGAGGTTTGACACCAGCATCAGCAACCTGCTCTGCCAGCCAGGGCCTTAACTTGACAATGCCCCTCTCCCTAAATCTCGGAGTCAGTGCCAACTCTCGGCTTTACGGAAACCAACCCTTCGTTCAGATCAGCTCAAGTACCTTTGCTGATGTCATCAATGTGGACGACAAGCGGTTGAACGACCGAGGTCAAAGCGAAGAACCTAGATGAAACGGTCGCCCGCGCGGACCGCGTGGGCGAGTCCGCAAACCAGCTGGCAGCTGATGCTTTCAGCACAACCAGCGTGCTCGATGCCTCCTACGGCGCACAGTTAGCGGGCGAACTAAGTGCCTACGCGGCGGCCGACGCGGTGCTGGCCGTCTCCGACAAGGAGGCCGATCTTATCAACGATTTCACAGGTGAGAGTGGCCTCGCCCACACCGTTCGTTTGATCGCGGAGCTCGAGCAGTCGACAGTGCCCTTCCGACGACGACGGGGCATTCTCACGGTGGGTAGCTTCGAGCACCCACCGAACGGCCTGGCAGTGAAGTTCCTGTGCCACGATATTTTGCCCAGGCTCGATCCGAAGCTACTCGAGGAGCATCCCGTGAGTGTCGTTGGTGCCGGGTTGAACGACACCGTTCGGGGTTATGCGCGAGATCTTCAGCACGTGCGGATGACGGGCTGGGTGCCGTCCGTTCTCCCCTATCTCGAGCGTTCAAGGATCACGGTTGTGCCGCTCACCTACGGTGCGGGCACCAAAGGAAAGGTCATCGAAGCCTTGATGGCGGGGACGCCAACGGTGTCGACCGGCATCGGTGTCGAAGGGCTGGCGCTGACGGATCGCGAGCACGTGCTCGTCGCCGATGATGCCGCGACGTTTGCGGATGCCATGAGCCAGCTCTTGACCGATGCACCGTTGTGGAGGCGGCTGGCACGTTACGGGCGTGACCATGCCGAGTCGGCGCACGGACGGGCGCAGGCGGCGGAGGCGTTCCTGCGGGTTGTCGACCGTGTGCTTTCCACCGAGCCAAAGGCCGGGCGACTGCTGGAGCCGGCGAAGGACCAGTATCGAAACAGGCTCGATTATCAATATTTTCACAAGGTCATGACGAGCCTTCGTGCGGTGGTGACCAACAAGGTTCCGCACGACGCGACGCTCGCCGTCATCACTGGACGAGAGGAGTGGCTGCTCGAGCTCGGAAATCGAGTTGTCTGGCGTGTTCCGGATCCGGATGACACCGCAACTGCAACGGGCAAGACGCGCGGGGAAGTCGCCGTCGAGGATCTCGAGGAGCTACGCTCACGAGGCGCGCAGTTCCTTGTCATTCCATCGCGCGCCTTATGGTGGCTCGAGCACTACTCAGAGCTCAAGGAGTATTTGGATCGGCAGTATCACGCCGTGATATTCGACACCAGTACGTGCGCAATCTACGCGCTGGAACCCCCTTCAGCTGGCGAGGCGAGCGGGCTCGAGAGTCCTACCGACCGGAATCCGCAGATCGCCGCGCTGGAACCGAATCCCAGCGCTTCGAGCGAGGCATCTCCGGGTTCCGCAGTGAAGCTGATCGCGTTCTACCTTCCGCAGTTTCACCCCATTCCGGAGAACGATGCCTGGTGGGAAGAAGGGTTCACGGAGTGGACGAACGTGGTCAAGGCCAGACCGCAGTTTCCGGGCCATCTGCAACCACATCTTCCGAGCGACCTTGGCTTTTATGACCTTCGATCGCATGAGGCGCGTCAGGCCCAGGCCGACCTAGCCAGAGCATACGGTATTCACGGCTTTTGCTATTACCACTATTGGTTCGGCGGTAAGCGCCTGCTCGAGCGACCGTTCAACGACGTTCTCGCTTCCGGAGAACCCAATCTCCCCTTCTGTCTCTGCTGGGCGAACGAACCATGGTCTCGCCGATGGAACGGAAGCTCCGAGGACGTCCTCCAGGCGCAAACCTACAGCTCGGAGGATGACGAGGCGCACATGACGTTCCTGCTGCCAGCTCTCCGTGATCCCCGGGCGATCACGGTCGAGGGCAAGCCTATGTTCCTCGTGTATCAGGCTCGTGAGCTGCCCGATCCCGCTCGAACGACTGCTCTGTGGCGGCGCATGGTTGCCGACGCCGGTCTCGATGGCATACACCTGGTTGCCGTGGAGACCGGGTGGGATGCTGGTTGGGATGCGACCGAGGTGGGATTCGACGCGAAGGTCCTTTTTCAACCGCAGTTCTCGATGCTGCGCACGTTGGAGAAGATTCCCGTCAGCGGCAAGGAGTCCTTGGCCGTGTACGATTACGACAGTGCTTGCCTACCCTCGTGAATCCAGAACCGGTCTCGTATGCTCGATATGACACCGTGTTTCCCAGTTGGGACAACTCGCCACGGACGGGGGAGCGGTCGGTCGTACTGCACAACGCGACGCCGGCGTCGTATGAGCGCTGGCTGGGCGAGGCGATCGCGAGAGCCGGACGCCGCGAGGGTGACCATCGGCTCGTCTTCATCAATGCCTGGAACGAGTGGGGAGAGGGGTGCCATCTCGAGCCCGATCGCCATCACGGCCAGGCCTTCCTGGAGGCGACTCAGCGGGCGCTCGCGAATGCCGAGCGCCTTGACGTTCGGCCGGCGGTCCCAGGTACGGCTGTCGGCGCGTCGACCAAACGACGCGGTCGATCAGACGCCGCGCCGCATCGCTCACGCCGGCGCAAGAGGCCGTGAGATGACCAGAGGATCGCCGCGCGCGCGGCTTCTCGCGTTCTATCTCCCACAGTTCCACCCGATACCTGAGCAACGACCGCTGGTGGGGAAAAGGCTTCACTGAATGGACGAACGTGTCGAAGGCTGAGGCGCTGTTCGACGGCCATCACCAGCCGCATGTTCCGGCCCACCTCGGTTTCTACGATTTGCGCGTTCCGGAGGCGAGGGAGGCGCAGGCGACCCTGGCGCGACGCCACGGTATCGGCGGCTTCTGCTGCTGGTACTACTGGTTCAGCGGAGAGCGGCTGCTCGAGCGTCCGTTCGACGACGTGCTTGCATCCGGCCGGCCAGATTTTCCGTTTTGTCTTGCGTGGGCGAACGAAACCTGGTAAAGGCGGTGGAGCGGCGAAGAGAAAAAGGTACTTCGGAAACAGACGTATGGGGGAGTTGACGACGACACCGCACACGCCCGGTGGCTTGTCTCGGCATTCGAGGATCCGCGCTACATACGGGTGACCGGACATCCGTTGTTCCTGATCTATAGGCCGCTCGATCTTCCTGACCCTCTACGGACGATCGGGGCGATCCGGAATAAGGCCGCCCGGAGGGGCCTCTCCGGCGTGCACCTGCTTGGCGTCAACGCGCACCGGCCCGGGGATTGTCGCGAACTGGGCTGCGACGGCACGCTCGATTTCGAGCCTCAGCTCGGAGTCATGCCGGGTGCGTTCGATGAGGGACTCAAGATCTACGATTACGGTGCGGCGCGTCGACGCATGGTGCGTGTCCAAAGTTTTCCGGTCGTTCCGAGCATTTTTGTCGGCTGGGACAGCACGCCTCGACGAGGCGAGGACGGCATCGTTTTCGTCAACTCGACCCCCGAGCGGTTCGAGGCCGGACTCGAGGAGATCGTGGCGGCCACGGAGAGCCGGCCCTACGACGAACGGCTCGTTTTCATAAACGCGTGGAACGAATGGGCAGAGGGCAACCACCTCGAGCCCGATCGGCGCCACGGATTGGCCTATTTGGAAGCTGTCGAACGGGTCGTCATGGGTTCGTCAACCGTCGAGCGCGGCGTGGCCCGTGACCACAACGGGACCGATGCCGAGACGCTGACGAGCGTCACGGATGTTGCGCGCCGTTCGAACGGCGCCGCGGAGTCGACGATCGTTCACCGTGTCGACGTGCCGGCGCCATGGCGGGAGTTGGCCACGCTGAACGACACTGATTGGCTGAACGTGCTGATCGGGACGAACAGACACTCGAGCTTCGAAGGCATCGCTTTGGGGGAGATGCCATCAGAGGATACGCAGCGAAGATTCAACACCGTGATTGGCGAGGCCGGGCTCCGGGAGGCGTTCGAAATCTATCGGGTCATGCAGGACTGCATTGCACGATGGAGCGGCACGCTCCCGCGTGACGCCGCAGTTCTCGACTTTGGCTGCGGATGGGGCCGGATTACTCGGTGTTTTCTCAGAGACGTGCTGCCCCAGAACCTGTATGGCGTCGACACCGATGCCATCGCCATCGCCTCGTGCGAGCAAACGATGCCGCACGGGACCTACGCGGAGATTGGGTCCCATCCGCCGATCAATTTTCCGTCCGATAGTTTCGATGTGATCTACGCGTACTCGGTGTTTTCCCATTTGCCGCGCTCGCTCCATCTCGCCTGGGTGCGAGAGCTCGCGCGGATTCTGAAACCGGGCGGGCTCTTCATGGCCTCTACGCTGCGACGTCCGTTCATTGACGCGTGCCAGCGTTTGCGCTCCCAGCAGACTCATCAGTACGAATGGGAACGGGACCTTGCCGAGGCGTTCGTCGACTGCGAGGCGGCGATCGAGGACTACGACGCCGGTCGATTCGTCTTCGCGGCGAGTCCACGGCCAGATTACGGCTTGGCCGTTGTGCCTGCCACTTTCGTCGATCGCGAGTGGCCCCAGTTCCTGGAACTCTGCGATTTCATCGACGATGATGACGTCTGCGCGTCACGTCTCGCGCACCAGGCGCTCATCGTCGCGAAGAAACCTTCGGCAAGTCGTGAATGATGAGGCCGGCAGACGAGAGCCCGCTCGCCGACGAGTTGCTGAGAGCGCTTTTGCCGCTGGACGACGAGACGTGGCTGGCGGCCATCTCGGAGCGAGTTGGCGCCTGGACCCAGAGTGGGGTGACACTTCCCCGTCTTCCGCCGGATGACCTCCAGATCCTGTTCAACGGCCTCGGCGGTGAGGCCAACATGCGAGCGGGTTTCGACATCTATCGGTGCGTCAGGGATAACGTCTCGCGCTGGGGACAGGGACTCCCGCGCAATGCCCGCCTGCTCGATTTTGGCTGTGGATGGGGTCGCGTAGCGCGCTTCTTTCTACGGGACGTTCTCGCCGATGGTATCCACGGCGTCGACGTGTCGCCACTCGGCATCGACGCCTGCAGGAGCACCCTTCCCTATGGGACGTATTCGCTGATCGATCCGCAGCCCCCACTCGTGTACGTCTCGGAGAGCTTTGACGTCATCTACGCGTATTCAGTGTTTTCCCATCTTCCGGAGCGTTTGCATCTGGACTGGGTCGTGGAGTTGTCCCGACTCCTGAAGCCTGGTGGCCTGTTCATCGCGACAACGCTGCAACGTTCGTTTATCGACGTGTGTCGGGGATTTCGAGAGACAGAGAAGTGTACGGAAGAGTGGCAGGAAGCCGCCGCACGATCCTTCGTGGACGCCGACTCGGCGCGTGCGGACTACGAAGCTGGCAGGTATCTCTTCTCTCCTCTTCCGCGCCCGGATTACGGGCTGACGACCGTCTCCAGAGCCTACGTGGAGCGCAAGTGGTGCCCGATGCTGGAGTACTGCGACTTCATCGGCGGCGAGCACCTTCCCCAGGCTTTCATCGTCATGCGCAAGCCCGGCGTGTCACTGCCGTCGTAGAGCCGCGGCTCGCACGTCCAGCGGTGTGGACATTCCCTGCGGGTTCAGGAACTACGAACTCCGGTCTTTGACGAAGCGACCGCCCGCAGGCGAGCAGAGGGAGCTGAGGGGCCGCTTGCGTGCGCGAGTTCCGTCGCGGACAGGCGGTGAAGATCACGAGAATCGAGTGACGATCACGGCTGGGATGGCGGGCACGGTTGCCTGCCGATGAGGCGCCCTGTGACCAAGCGCCGCTCGATGGCCGCGTGATCAACGACGGTGAGGGTGCAGTTTTGACGATAGATACGTGCGCTTCGGGAGCTGCTCACGCGTGCCTACCGGACGCGGCGCCTGACTTTCCTCCCGTGCGCGTTCCCATGCTGAGCCTCCGTGTTCGTCGTGCAGTATCTGACGTTCCACTCGTGAACCGCAAAAATCGTCATGGCCGATTACCGGACACGCGTTCCGATCGGAACAGGGCCTCGGCGCGGCTCAGACTATCCGATTCGCCGACGAGCACGACGGTATCGCCTACCTCGTAGGTGAAGGTGGGGTCCCGCTGATAAATCGGTTTGCCATCCCGCACGACGGCGACCTGCACCACGCCGGTCTGGCGGCGCAGTGCCAGACTCGTCGGGCTCTCCCCGACGGCCGGCGCCCCGTCCTCTATCTCGACCAGTTCCAGGGCGTCATGGAGCCCCAGGTTCCTCAACGCATCCAGCTTGTGGTTTGATGCCGCGGTTCCACGCAGCAGGCCATAGTGCTCGCTTCTCACGGACTCTACTTCGCGCCAGATCCGATTGACCGGAATCTTGTAGGTCTCTAGCGCCTTGGCGAACAGTCCCAACGACGCTTCGAACTCCTCGACCACGACGTCGGTCGCTCCGAGCGTCATGAGTTCGTCGATACCGCGGACATAGCGGGTGCGTACCAGGACCCGGACCGATGGGTTGATGTCACGGGCCAGCGCCACCCCCCTCTGCTCGTCGATCGGCGAGGAGATCGCGAACACGATGATCCGCGCCTGCGCCAGCCGCACATGTTCGAGAACCGCGTGTCTGGTGGCATCGCCGAACACCACCGCGATGCCGTCCTCTCGAGCCCGCGTCACAAGTTCGGCGTTCTGCTCGACGACCAGGCACGAGATGCCGGCCGCCTTGAGTACCCGGGCAAGATATCGACCCGCCACACCGTACCCCACGATGATTGTGTGATCGTTGAGGATGTCGACAGTTTCCGAGCGGGCGATCGGATCTCTCCGCCCTAACCATCTCGCGGCCCGCTCGGCCAGAGGCCGAGAAAACCGGATGAGAAAGGGCGCCGCCATCATCGAGAGCACGGCCGCGGTGAGAAACACTTGATAGTCACCCTCGCGGAACAACCCAAGCGGCAGCCCAACGGCGGCAAGCAGGAAGGAGAACTCACCGATCTGGGCCAGGCTGAGTCCGCTGATCAACGCGGTCGTCAACATCCCGCCGACGGCGAGCACGCTGCCCGCAACGAGCACCACTTTGATGAGGAACAGCGCGGTGGCCAACGCCACTAACATCGGGAGCTGATCGAGCAGGGCCGGGATGTCGAGCAACATCCCGATCGATATAAAGAAGATGCCGCTGAACAGGGCACGAAAAGGCAGAACATCCGACAATGCCTGCAGACCGTATTCCGATTCCGAGATGATGAGTCCCGCGACGAAGGCACCAATCGCAAGGGAGAACCCCGCGGCTGAGGTCACCAGGGTCGCTCCGATACCAAAGAAGCCGATACACAACGTGAAGAGTTCGGGGTCGCGAAAACGGACGACGCGATCGAGCGTCCACCTGACGAACAACCGCCCGCCCAGCACCAGTGCCGTCATGATCGCGAGCCCACGGACCAGCTGCAGTCCTGCTGTCCCCAGTTGCGCTTCGCCAGCATCAGCCAACAGCGGCAGGAACAGAATGAGTGGCAGGACACAGAGATCCTGAAACAACAGAATCGAAAGAACCGATCGCCCGTGCGGAGTATCGAGCTCCGCGCGATCGGCGTACGCCTTGGTCACGATGGCGGTCGAGGACATCGCCACCAGTCCACCGTAGAACAGCGCCGGCGCAAGCGGGATTCCGAAGGCGAGCGCAAGCCCCGCAACACATGTCAGCGTCGTCCCGACCTGGAGGCCACCCCCGATGAACACCGAACGAGCCCACTGACGTACATTCGCCAATGAGAGTTCGAGGCCGACCGCGAACAGCAACAGCGCGACGCCCAGTTCTGAGAGCGTCTCGATCTGGTCCGAGCCCTCGATCAGCGCAAGACCGTACGGTCCAACGATGATTCCGGCCGTGAAGAACCCGACCAGCGGCGGCGCGTTAAGACGGTGCGCCAGGCCGACAATCGGGATGGCCAGACCGATGAGCAGCAGCAGGTCAGGGAGGAGTCCGACTTCAGGCATGGCTTGGGTTCACGTTCGCAACGCGGGGCGTCATGAGAAGGAGCGGCGATGCGGCGGCGTCCGCGATCAACGTGTTATAGAGGCGGCTCAAAGGAGGCGCACATATGAGCAAGCAGTTTTCCGGTGGCATGATGTCGATCGCGCTGCTCGTCGAGGTCGGGTTGACGCTGCAGGCACACATCATGGCCCAGTGCGCCTGCCATATGTGGGAACCCCGCGCTGCTGGAGCTCCGTCGCGTAGTGCCGTCGGACGATCCCTTTCAGCGCTACGAAGCTCACCATCCAGCCCGGAGCCCGCAGCATCTGAATGAGATCGAACACGCGACGCGATCCTGTGTCTCGGTCGGGCTCAGGCACGCCGTATGACGCATACGATGGCTCTCTTGCTACTCATCGACTTCCTAGCGATTCAGCGTCCTGCCACTCCGCCAACTCGTGCCACGCTTTTGCCGCCCCCGCGGGAGGACGGGCCGGCTGCCTATCAAGGACAGCGCTCCATCGCTCCACAAACGTTTGCTGATTGCGGACCTGATGCCGCTTCACGCCACGCGTGACATCGGTTCCGCAGATCCCGCCTTCCAGGAGAATCACTTTGCTCCCGGGTTGGTAGTACACGCGCTGGCCTACTTGCCTCACTTTGAAGCAATAGTCGACATCTTCGCAATAGGCGGGCCTGTAGTCCTCGTCAAAACCACCCAGCTCAGCGAAGAGCCGGCGGGGCGTCGCCAGCAGGGCGCCCGAGCAATAGTCGACTTCCCGCACGTAGTTGATCAACGGGGATTCCAGATCGATTTCTCCCCTCTTGAAGTTCGCCGCGGAACCGTCCTGGAAGATGACGCTGCCGGCCTCCTGGAGGGTGCCATCCGGCAAGATCGGCTTGCCGCCGACCGCGCCGACGTTCGGGAACCGCCTGAAGGCGTCGAGCAGAGCAGTGAGCCAACCTTCGCACGGCTCGGTGTCGTTATTCAGGAACACCAAGTAATTCCGCGTGGCCACATTCGCTGCGCGATTGCAGGCGTTCAAGAAACCGGCGTTGTTGCGATGCCGTCGCACACTGATGCGTTTGTCGCTCTTTGTCCAGCGCTCCAGCCACTCTCGTGTGTCGTCAGTAGAGGCGTCATCAACAACGATGATCTCACCCCTGAAATCTCGAGGCAATGCCTCTGTGAGCGCCGTCAGGCACGCCTCTGTCAGCGCAGCGCCGCTGTGACACGGAACAATGATCGACGCGTCGCTTGCGCTCAACGACTTGCTCGACCCACACATCGCCGTCGCTGCCAATACCAGATACTGGGCACCCTTGGCCCGCGATGCGTCCAGATAGGCGAGCGCCTCGCCACTGTCAGCAGGGTGGTAGCCTGAATATCGACCATCCTCGTTCTGCGGGAAATGCCACGCTCGCCGGCCAATGAGCACTAGGAGTTGATCGTCACCCCTGCTGACGACGAGCACAGTCGCATCGGTTGGGACCCCTCGTCCACCATGGTCGCGATTGACGAGGCCCCGTTTCGCAGTCGCGAGTTGCTCCTCCAGGGTCTGTATACGACTGGCATAGTGCTCGATCTGGCGGGCACGAACGCGCTCCCGTTGTGGCCTGAGGTTCGTACCGCTTGACTGCGACCGCGGAATAAGTACGCTTGCGCATGGGGATGACCGAATTTGGGTCTCGCCCTGGAACCGAGCGAGAGACTCAGATGGCGAACCTTGATAAGGATGAGGATGATGACACTTACACGTAGAACCTTCCAATCGCGGTCACTTGTACTTGGCCTTGCCTCTGTTTTCCTGATGCTGATGGCAGCGCCTGCCTTCGCACAGCGGCTGTCCGGGACCGAAAACGGTGAGTGGCGGTATATCGGCGGCGACGCCGGGCAGACGCGCTCCTCGGCGCTGGACCAGATCAATGGCGACAACTTCGAAGACCTCGAGGTGGCGTGGACCTGGCGCACCGATAACTTCGGCCCCAGCCTCGAGTATTTCTCGCGGTCCACCCCGCTCTACGTCGACGGCATGCTCTACACGGTGGCCACGACGCGCCGACAGGTGGTGGCGATCGATCCGGTCACCGGCGAGACACTCTGGGTTTTTCGCGAGCCCGAGACCATCAGGCACTTGCGCTCTCCCAGGCAGGCCTACGGGAAAGGCGTCGCCTACGGGGAGGTGGACGGTCGCGGTGTGATCTACGTCACGAGCCCCGCCTTCTTCCTGTGGGCACTCGACGCCAAGACCGGTCGGCCGCTTGAGAACTGGGGCGCCTCGGTCCCGGTCGATGGCTTCTCTGACACCGGTGTCCTCGACCTGATCCCGCCGCTCGTGGAAGACTGGGGCGGGTGGCAAGATCGCTCGGAACCCTACGACGCCAATTACGGGATTCCGAGAGATCTCGGGATGGTCACGAGCTCGTCGCCGCCGATCGTGGTCAACGGCGTAGTGGTGGTCCTTGTCGGTCACCAGGCGAGCTACGGTCAGACCCGAGTTGAAAACGTTCCTGGCGACATCATGGGATTCGATGCCGCGACCGGAGAGTTCCTCTGGAAATTCCACATGATCCCTCGGCCCGGCGAGTTCGGCCACGACACGTGGTACAACGACGCTTGGCAGTGGTCCGGCGACATGTCCACCTGGGCGCCCGCGGCCGCCGACCCCGAGCTAGGGCTCGTGTATCTGGTCACGAATGCCTCGACTGTCCAGACGTACGCGGGCCATCGACCCGGCGACAACCTCTTCGGTGGCTGCGTGCTCGCGTTGGATGTCCGGACCGGCGAGCGGAGATGGCACTTTCAGATTCACCGCAGCGACCAGTGGAACTACGACCTTCCCACCGCGCCGATGCTGATGGACCTGACAGTGGACGGGCAAGATATCCCCGCACTTATCCAGTTCACCAAGCAGGGCCTCATCTTTGCCTTTAATCGCGAGACCGGGGAGCCGATCTGGCCGATCGAGGATCGTGCGGTGATGCAGACGGAAGTCCCGGGCAACTACACGTCGCTCACGCAGCCCTACCCCACCAGACCCGAGCCGGTGGACCCCATCGTCTGGGACGGGATCACGGATGAATTTGTCATTGATTACACGCCGGAGCTGAAGCAGCAGGCCCTGGAGATCCTGAGCCACTATCGGATCGGGGGCCTCTACGTGCCGCCGCTTCCAGAGAATCACGACAATGACTTCTACAACAATCTCGGCTGTTTCGGGGCTGGCCACATCATCATGCATCCACCGGTCGCGGATCCCAGCACGGGGCTCCTCTACACGTCGAATCGACGCACATGCACCGCCCCCTCCTTTATGGCATCCACCGGCGGCGTCGACGAGGACGATCCGACGTATGCCCTACGCAGTGAGACTGGTGCGACCCCCAACAGGACGCCCACCACTGGCACCACCGTGGCCGCGTGGTTGCCGGGTGGCTCCCGAGCCCCGACGGCGACCCAGGCCCCGTTTGTCTCGGCTTCCGGATTGCCGACCATCGATGGCCTGACACTCTACAAGCCGCTGAACAACCAGCTCTCCGCCTTCCAGATGAACACCGGCGAGCGAGTCTGGGCGTTGCCGGTGGGCGAGACGCCGGCGGCGATCAGGAACAACCCTCGTTTGCAAGGGGTGGATATCCCCAACACGGGAGGCGCCGGCTTATCGATCCAGTTAATCACGGGGGATCTTCTGGTCCAGACGCGGGCGCTCAGCGGAGGCAGCAATCAGACCGTCCCGGATGCCCCGCTGGAACTCCACGCCCGCGACAAGTTCACAGGGGAAATTCTTGGAAGCGTCGAGCTACCGGCGCCAGGTCAGTATGGAATGATGACTTACATGCACCAGGGCAAGCAGTACATCGTGGTGCAGGTCGGGAGTGTGCACACCGATTTTCCGGCTGCGCTGGTGGCGCTGGCATTGCCGTAATTCGGCGCTGGCTCTCTCACGGCTCGCGTCAAGCGGACGTGGTCGTGATCGGTTCAGGGTTCGGGCCCGACTACGCTCGGAGGCTACGCCGCCGACCGGCGTGGGCGCTCGGCATCGCCCTCCCGGTGACGCCCCCGTCCGATATTTGTCCTGGGCTTTCTGCGCCATCCACTAGCAGCCCGTGGTGAAAGTCCGGCGTGGCACCTAACGCGGATATCACGAGCCAGGCACTTCCGAAGTCCGCGCTAGACGAGCGAGGCGCCTCGCGCGGATTTCGCTCGGTCGCGGCACGCCTGCGAAATCCGCGCTCCCGGACAAGGCGCGACGACCGAGAATACCGTCTGTATTTGAGGGAGGAACAACGCTGGCCGAGAGGATGCATCGCTCGTCGAATGCCGACTGACTTTCGCCACGCGCTGCTAGACTCCAGCCAGGACCGTCGCCCATCCATTCTGGTGATCGCTGAGAAAGGCTTCCATGGCCAGACTTCCCATGCCCGTCGTGCTCGTTGTGTTGGTGCTACTAGGTACGCCGTGGGCAGACGCTACCGCACAGACAACACCTTCGGAGGCCGAGTTCATTCAGCAGCAAGCTGAGCAAGGAGACGCGGAAGCGCAGTTCCACCTCGGCCTCCGCTACTCCTTTGGATATGAACTCCCACAGAACGACGTCGAAGCGGCGGTATGGTACCGAAAAGCTGCGGACCAGGGCCACG
>Ga0115002_10001544_pt1 | contig 31528 bp, 34 predicted proteins | sample ArcticOcean_MG_C_8_FD_89576 | JGI IMG/M metagenome (GOLD analysis project Ga0115002, IMG submission 89576) | Marine microbial communities from western Arctic Ocean - ArcticOcean_MG_CB11_86 | ecosystem: Environmental > Aquatic > Marine > Oceanic | place: Arctic Ocean: Canada Basin | collected... | reverse complement strand
TAAGCGAAACGGATCATGAGCGGACCCTAATGCATTAGCAGTTTGTCCTAGCAAAGTGGCGCCACTGACATTGCAGTTGCGACCGATAGCCGTGAACGCGGGCCAGCTGGATGTGCGGGTGGGGCTGCTGAGGTACGATACCAATGACCCCATGCTGGGACGGACGCGACCGGGAAACGGTTGTGCCCCGGAAGCCTTCGCCCCGTTAACATGGCCGGTGAGCGAGACGGTGCCCCCGACATTGTGGTCTTTTTGATCGTGGGCCATGCTGCGAATGATCGTGTACTTATCGGCCCGCTTCGCAGACAGCGGCAGCAATTCCGAGATTTGCGTGCCAGGAACCACCGTCGAAATGGGCCGGTAAGAGCCACGGATTTTGAGAGGCGCTTTCGGTTTGGGGTCCCAAGTTTCATGATGACTAGGGCCGCCCCACAACCACAGCAGTAAAACCGATTTGACTTTGTTTGGCTTCGGTTTTTTAGCGGAAGCCTTTGCAGCCAGCAGATGTTCCAACCCCAGCCCCAGGGCCGAGCAGGCTCCCACTTGCAACAGCGACCGGCGAGAGAGGCCTGAACAATCGCGAGTCTGTATCTGCCCGAGATTCAACATTAGAGAATCACCCTATTTTGTGTTCTGTCTGACACAACATATCTGAGCGCCATCTTATCGTCCGACGTGACCAAAAACCAGCCCGAAACACCTGCAAGAAGCGGATGAAAGCTGCTTTGCTGGTGCCTTGGGCTAAATTTAAAGGCTATCACCTCACGTCTTCAATTAAGATCGGCGGGTAGCGGGTAAGAAATTTACGCTTTGGTACCTACCCGCTGCCACCTATCTCAATACCACAATTAAAACTCGCCGATCACTTGGTCATCGGCTTTTGCGCCAAGCAGGCCAAACGTCGCCAAATCGAGGCTTTCGCTCAAGAAGTGGACCGAACCGTCACAGAACAAGAAGTGGGCTCCCCCTGCATGGTTACTGGCAAATCCGTGCCCAGAACGCCAACCGGCTGCTCTGGCGGTCCAATTAATTCCGGTGACGGTCGATGAGACGGCCCAAATTCCATCCCACTGTGCGTAAGCATTTCCGACACCGTTTCTAATCTGCGTGACCTCACCTGCTAATAAGGTGTTCGACGTCCCGTCGATCACGTCGCGAATACTGGTCGACTTGGCGTTGTTCGCCATAACCCCTTGTACTTTACCATCGGCACCGAAATGGTTTCCCCCATCATGACAAAGGCAAACGCTTCCGGTACAAAGAAGGCAATTGCCAGCCCAAGGAGAGGTCGGTCCAGACGAACCATTGTACGACGAAACGGCAGCTTTTGTGACACCGCCGAGGCCATTGTCTCCATCTCCGGACAAACCAGTTAGTATTCCATGAATCGGTTCACTGGGGCATTGGTAGCCGGGGATGATCTGCTCGTGGAAAACGGTCAGTGATGCCATTGTGGCGTTTTTAGCAGCATCATTTTCAAAACCTCCAAAGTACGGAGTCATTTTGTTATACAAGGGTGCTTGGTCGAGATACGGGAGAACAAAGACTCGCCAGTTGAATACGGTTTCTCCTCCACCGTTCCAGTACCGAGCCGAGCCACCGAATGGGAACGTCAAGTGTGCATCGTGATAATTGTGCAGGGCCAAACCGATTTGTTTCAGATTGTTTTTGCATGTACTTCGGCGAGCTGCTTCCCGGGCTTGCTGAACGGCCGGTAACAGCAGTGCAATGAGGATTGCGATAATCGCAATCACCACTAGCAGTTCAATCAATGTGAATCCACGTCGCGTTTTCATTGTCTCAACCCTTTCAAAAAAACTAGAAACTAAAACAGTATCTTGAATCGCTGCAACGCAGCAGCATCGCTCTTTGAAACTCGGTCAATTGGAAAACCTATTTTTTTCGTTGGCCCTCTAATGTCAAATCGACCACTTTGTTTTCATCCGATTCTTCGATCGATGCCGTCAGGCCGGATGAATTTGGGTCGTAGTATTTTTGAGGAAGAATTTGAGTTCCTCCTCTGGTTTTAAAATCGTCTGGGTCACCTTCTGTCATGGCATTGACGAGAATTTTGTAGCTACCGGGCATGGCGCCATCATCGGCCTGAAACGTCATCAGTTTGTAGTTGCCGTCTTGGTCGAGGTCACCCACGGCTGGCCGACCATTCTTAGGGTCGTTGGGCACAAATTGCACACGCCCCGTTTTCAAAGGATCACCGTTCCAAGTAACCGTACCCGATACCGGAACCGTCTCTGAATGCTCAACACCTCCGCCACAACCAACGATGGCGGACACACTGAAAATTGCAAGAATAATTGAAGCGTAATATTTCATAAAACTCCCCGAAAAAACTGGCTATTGCGACATTATTAAGATGCTGCTCGACCGACCACAGAATTAGATTGTTAATCTGATCTTTGTCAGAATGAATCAAATAGTCAAGAAGAAAATTGGAGATCTTTCCACTTTCTATAAACTTTAAATCCAGCATTGGGCTGGTCTTGAAAGAATCCAGAATTCCCACCCAGGATCTTTGGGGAAGACTTCGGATAGATTTGATTTAATATCTAAAATTGTATCCAGAACATCAATTTTTGACGTGCCTTACGAATTTCAGACACTCGGTCCTATCATCTAAACGGCCTGTTGCGCCGGATTCTCGCAGCACACATCTACTACTAATCTGGCTTCGGCTGAGACTTATGTTTCACCCCATGCAGCAAACTGCTCGCCCGACCAAGTGAGTCGGAGCCAAACTTCTCCTGGATTTCGTCAGATGCTTGGTCTAGCTTGGCCTGCGAGTCGTGTTCTTCGCCGCCCAGCAAAGAGAGCTGGGTCTGGCCAGTGTTCCCGAAGCCGCTCACTCCTACACTCAGCAGCCGAACTGCTTGGTGCTCCTTAGGCAACCCTCCTTGGTTCGAGGAATGTTCCCGGTAGTAACCCAAAACCATCCAAGAAAGGCAACCCTAACTTTTCACTCTGACAGAGCACTAGCCAACCTCGGCACAAGTTGTGGAAGTCATGCCTCTTTCATCACATCTGCGGCTCCCGGCTTCACAGAGAAAACTCGATTGGAATCGCATCGAATCTCAGAATCCGGCACGGGACGATGACGCGAACTTGTGCTGAAAACTTCAGTCTGTCTTGATGGATAGGGACAGCAAACGGCAGCACTGAGTCCAAAACGAACATGTGAGTACATGTTGATTCAGCCGATAGATTCTGTATGATGCACGGTACACATGGTCGTCTTCAATTTGGGCTGGCCACGCCAACCACAACATTCATTTGAGAGAATAGAAAATGCTGACGCTTTTCGACGGAAACTGTCGGGCCGACTGTGATAATGTTTCGCGACGTAGCTTCCTGCAGGTCGGTGCGTTGGGGCTTGGCGGAATGATGCTGCCGGATCTTCTTCGCGCAGAAGCCACTTCGGCTGCTCAGGCTGCTGGGAAATCGGTCATCAATATCATGCTGTTCGGCGGTCCGACCCACATGGACACGTTCGACCTCAAGCCGGAAGCTCCTGCCGAGTTTCGTGGTGAGTTCAAGCCGATCCAAACAGCTGTTCCCGGCCTGGAGATCTCTGAATTGATGCCTAAGTTGGCGTCTGTGGCCGACAAGTTCACTTTGGTTCGTTCGATCATCGGGATGAATAACGAGCATACGAATCGTCAGGCTGATTCTGGCTGGCCTGGCCGCTCGCTGGAATCGGTCGGTGGTCGTCCCGGCATCGGCGCAGTCATGTCGAAGGTCTGGGGAACGTCTCAGACGACTCCACAGGGAACCGCACCAACATTCGTCGAACTCGAACGAGCGGCTGCGCAGGAACGTCAACGGGCATCGGCCGGTTTTCTTGGTGCAACCTACGATGCCTACCGTCCCGACGGTCCCGGACTCAGCAACCTCACGCTCAACAACGCCGTCAGCGTCGGTCGGTTGAACGATCGTCAGTCGCTCCTGAGCGACCTCGATCGCATTCGTCGGGATGTTGATGCCAGCGGCATGATGGACGCCATGGACAGCTTCACCCAACGAGCCGTCGGACTGATCACTTCCGGCCAGTTGGCTCAAGCGATCGATTTGAAAAATGAAGACCCGAAAACTGTCAGCCGTTACGGGGCCGACCGAGGGGGACATAGTGTCAAGTTTCTACGTGCTCGCCGACTCATTGAAGCGGGCGTTCGCTGTGTCACCTTCAATACCACTGGCTGGGACACCCACAGTGATAACTTCAAGCGGTGCCGCGCGCTGGTCACGCCAATGGATCAGTCGCTGAGCGCGCTGATCGAAGATCTCGATGCTCGTGGAATGCTCGACGACACCATCATTATGATGTCCGGCGAATTCGGGCGAACACCTCGCATCAACGCGACGGCCGGTCGCGATCACTGGCCTCGGGCTGCTTTTTTCTTTCTCGCAGGCGGCGGAATGAATCACGGGCAGGTCATCGGATCGACTAACCGACTCGGTGAAGTTGCGCAGGATCGCCCGGTTCACTTGCAGCACATCTTCACCACAATCTACAAGCAACTTGGAATCAACCCCGATTCAACAACGTTGAGCGATCCGAATGGGCGTCCTCAGTATCTGACCGAGTTACGTGAAATCGTTCACGAACTGATCTGATGTTGTCCCGTCACCAGATTGGGGTGACCTGCATGAACGGAACCGAGTGTCAAAGTTATCGTCAGTTGACGGTGAGCGTAGAGTTTTTTTGACGCAGGCCTTTCGTCGTTTTCACTGATCGAGCCTTTGCGTCTGCAAGCGCTCTTGGCGGAAGAAGGTACGACGACATCCGAGACTGCGGTCATTCAATATTGGCTGGCGGGCGCAGCTAACGGGGTCCCACTTTCTCTTTCGTTTAACGGGATTCCGATTTAACCACCGGTTTTGAAGACGGTTTCATCGCATCGAACAGGTCTTCTGTCGTCTGATTCCCAGATATTTAGCTCAATTAGTGTGTCGTTCTCGTTAAAAACAGATCTTACTCGTTCCCGATTCATGTCAGTAAAAAGTCTGCCTTGGACATTTCTTTCACCGCATCCCAGTTTGAACGATGCATAGATCACTCCATGCGATTTCAGGGAACGAGTTAAGCGAGAAAACACATCATGGAGTTCTGACATCGGAACATGAAGTAATGATCCACAGGCCCAGATGCCATCGAACCGATCACGAAAATCCAATTCCTGAAAAGTAATTAGATGAGCCTGCTTTCCAGTAAGCTCAGTAGTAGCTTCAACCATTTTTTTGCAGGCATCAATAGACACAATTTCAAAGCCTTGATCTCCGAATGCTTTGCTATCTCGCCCTGAGCCACACCCGGCATCAAGAATGCAACCACCTTGAGGTATGTGGGACAAGAACAACTCATAATTGGGAGTCATGTCCACATCAACTGTACCGCGGATATACTCTTCGGAATGAGTGTCATAATAGCCGATGGTTGAAGAATCAAAATGCTGGTTCATGCTCGAATTCTGGCTCCCAATTCAGAACTAACAACTCTTTTGCTTGCCGATACATTTCTTGAAGGAATTGTCTTCTCAAAGGTTCCGTGTCGCCAGTCTGTTTTATCAATGTTTCTCGTAGCGGGTGGTGGCTCTCAATATAAAAATGGTTTCTATTATGAAGCCGTTCAAGAAATCGAAGTTGGGGCAATTGAGCAAATTTACCTTTTGGACCACGATTGCACGATTGACATGCCAAGACGAGATTCCAGATACCATCAAGAGAATCGGCAAAGCCATGAGGTTTCAAAAGATGGGGGAAGAAATGATCGACATCGGCAAGGTCATCCGAAGATTTCTCGATAGAAATATCTGAGAAGCAATAAAAGCATTTGCCTTTCTGGTAGCCATTCAAGGCATCCCTGCTGGATGTGATTGGTTTTCTTTCATGATTTTGATCATTGCAAAACAGTGAATTGCCATCTGGATCATACTCAACAGAAAGGACATGACGGGGAAGACTCCAACAAGGATTCTACTCTTTACCTTATACAGCACACCATTGAAAATTAGTGTTTCACTCCCGATAGTCACAGCAACTTGATATGGAGTGCGAGCGGGAGAATTGTGTTGAGAAAAATGATCCACATAAACTCTGTAACTCCCCTTAGGAGCTTTGCCCTTTGCCCAAAAAACATTCTCAACTGGCGTAGTTGACTCACCGCTAACATTCATATCAACATCTAGTTCTCCTCCATCTGAAGATCGCCTGTTCGCATAAGAAATCTTTTCACCCGAAGGACAGATGACATGCAGATCAATGTCGTTCGTGTTATTCCAGATCAATGAAAATTGAATGTCTCCAGATTTTCCTCCCTCTCTAGCAAGCCTTTTCTTAAACTCTGCAGGCATGCCTCTTCCAGAGCCAGAACCTGATCCGTTGTTTGAGCTTCCTCCACCAGCCAACTCTCCACTTGTACCAACAGAGGCTATAACACCTTTCATTCCAGATAACGCTGAATCTATCTTGATCTTATTATCATCAAAACTGATCTGCGAAATCAAATCAGAATACTCGTTTTCCAATTCTGAGATGTTAGCTTGCTCTATCTTTATTTCTTCCTCTTCGAATTGCGTTATTTCTTTCAATATCTCTTGCCATTCAGAAGTGATAAGAATGATTGTCTCATCCTCGATTGCAAAATAGATGAAAGAGGCAATTAGAATTGCGAATGCGTGAAAAGCAAAACTTGAAATTAACCCAGACATACAGTTCGGATTACGTTCAAGAAAGTTTGGATCAGATTCATCGCTCTCATGATCAGTTAGAAGCTGAATGAATTCAGTCTGGTTCGAATTCAGAGAACTTTCTGTTGATGCGGAATGTGTAATGAGGAAAGATGAACCACATGCACATTGAGCGGTCTTACCAATCCATTCTAAGCGGGCAGATTTTGTAGCATTGCAGTGTGGACAGCGAGCCTGAAAGACATCTTTTTCAATGCCTTCATTAGGAGAGTCTGGTGCTTGGTTGGTTCTCAACCCATCCACTTATATTTCCTCTCAAAACCGCATCAGGCTTCGACTATTCTTATGAAACTATCCTTGGATGATGGTAAACCAAATTAGGTAAAGGCCGATCTGCAAGAAGACCAACAACATCTCGAAGACGGTGTTCAGGCCCATCAGAGATTACTTCCAACAATGGCACTATAAATGATTCGTAGTGTGGAATATTCATCCAGGTACTGTATCATGGATGTACAAGAAATCCACCTATTAGATTAGCGAGGTGAGTGGAAACCACAAAATTTCTTAATGTGGTTGTGCGTCTAGATCAGTAAGACTTTACTCTTAGAAGAGGAAACCTACATGATTGATTTCAAGTGCCTCAATTGTGGTAAAACACTTGCAGCGAAAGATGAACACGTTGGCAGAAAAACATCTTGCCCAAAATGCAAACATCAAATCACAGTGCCATCAGCATTGAAGGGTACAATGAATTGGAATGTGGAATCCGAAGCCGATTTTGGCGAGATCGAACACGCTGAGGAAATACCTGAAACGTTTACTGTAAAGTCACGATCTCTTCCAAGCGAATTAAAAGAGGAACTCTGGCAGAAATCTGGAATGCCGCGAGATATCGAAGAGCTTATTTCACCAACAGAAACCGTGTTATTCTCTGGAAATCCTGCGAAAATGGTACTCTACTTTAAGATGGCTGGAGCGTTGTTAACCGGGCTATTAACTGGATTGCCCATTTACTTAGTTGGTGCGGTCATCACCGTCCCGCTGTTCATGTATATGGCCTACATTGAATGGAAAAACCAATTCTACGTTATCACATCACAACGAGTGATAACCCGTTGTGGCTGGTTCAATAGGAAAATATCCCTTGCACCCGCCATCAATATTCAGTCAGTTTCAATCAACACTGGTGTTATTGATCGGTGGCTCGGATTAAACACCGTTCATTTCCTCACTGCTGCAAGCAGCGGTTTTTTCAGTGCTGGCTCTATGTCTTTCAAAAACGTTGATAGCGGGTCAGTTTTGAGAGCATTTGGTGCGAGTCTTGTTAGAACGAATCCGTAAGGCACGTCACCTGATCGATGCGTTCAACGAGCGTGCAAAACAGGTCCAGACCGTGGTCTTCCTGATGCGGGACGGCAACCGCCGTACCCCACGACGTGAAGACGTACTGAGCCAAATACTCAGAACGGCTTCCTTCGTGGAAATTTGGCGAAATCGCTCCCGGCATCTGTCGTGGTCCTTGCTCTAATTCGTTGAGAACGGATCGTTCCATGCACTCGGATCGACACCCTTCTGCTGACACAGGGTTCGCAATCGGTCGATTTCATTCCTTTGGGAATGCACGACGTGCGCAGTGAACTTGCCCCAGTCGTCGTATCCGGTCTGGTTGTGTTCTTGGTTCTTGTAAATTCTCGACATATTTTTTCGAGTCGCTTCCTCTTCTGGCGTGATGTCTTGTGCCACTTCTTAACTCCCGTTTGGGGATGGTCGATCCAACTTCACTGGATCGATCCGGTCGATCATCCCAAGCCATGCTCGATCACGGTTGTGATTCGTTCAATCATTCGCCGTCTGTGTATTCCTTAATTGCGAAATGTTGATCCGGTGTGGAAACTCTTCGCTACCATCTATCGACAAAGCGACTGCATCGACAAAGCGACCATCAAGCTCAGGAAGGCTATCATCGTCGATGCCCAGAACCTTCAATCCAAAACGGGGGGTGGCTTACGTTTTTCTACATTCTTGGGCTTAGCAAGCTCATGAAGACCTTGAATGAGATTCTCATTTCGCTCTTTCCGCACTTGTTCGTGTTCGAGCTTTCCAATCATTCTATCCGCATAATGATCGATTGACTCACCAGGAAGTCGAAAGTCAATTGAATTCTTAACATTGAAGATAAAATCACTTTCATCGATCAAGAATGTCCGGTCAAAGAGTATTTTCCCCCCTAACCCTTGAGTCCGATACTTTAACCTCACACTCAAGCCTCTTTCGTTTTCCTCTTTCCAGAATCCTTCATATAGACGGTAGCTTGTAGATTCCCGAACTGGCGGAGAGTAAATCTTCGATCCTTGAAGACTGTTCGGTTCCCACCACCTCACCTCTTCCCATTCTCCAGAGTTTAAGTTTTCTGCAAGGTATTCTCGAATTACCCGCTTATGGGTTTGCTGCGTCAATCGGATATTGGCCCCGATATTATTGAGATCAATTATGTTGTGTGAGGCTGAAAAATGAATTGCGACGCCCAGAAAGATTGTTCCGAGAAGAATTCCCATAATTACTACGAGCCAAGAAGGAATTCTTTTTGAATTGCGGTGTGATGAACCTAGAGAAAGATTCTCTTTCGGTAGATTCTCGACAAATTTTGTTAGGTGACCATCATCAATGTACGACACCAGACCACCAACTCGTCCCGCTTCAACCCATTCACCATCTTCCCCGCGTCGAATTAGGGTTTTTGCTGTGATTCGACCTTGTTCAGTGAGCTTCTTTAGGGCTGTCGTGGTGATCGGCCCGACGACTTTATTCTTACTGCGAAAATAACAATTCAGTTTTTCGCTCATGGCCGTGTCCATTCGGTTTCTGCATTTTCTTGGTCAAACAATCGCAATGTACACCTATCCTGAAGAGCGAGTCTCAAGATGTCAATCCAATCAAAAATATTTGATCCCATTACACTCAGTTTTCCAAGATAAAGAAACGCAACCTTGCCCATTCTCAGTCTTTGATCGTGAATTCGACAGACGTATAGATTATGATAGCGCGCCCTTACTGATACTGCCCCCTTAGTAGTGTGGAACGCTCTGGAGAGGTCGCAATGGAAAGACGACTCAATGACGCGGTGATTCAAGGCTATCCGTCTAAACATCTCCCACAGACTCTCCCGGATAAACGACCTAAGACATCGGCTGAAACTTTTCAGATGTTGGAGGGTCTCAGACCAACAACCGGCAATCTGGCACCGGAAGAAGCCTGGCGACGGATGATTGGAGGGCGCAACCGCTACAACTATGAACGGCAACAGGTTGCAGAAGCCCGCCGCGACGCCATCTTTAGTTGGTTGCTAGATCATCGCAGCACGTGCTGGATTGAGTCACTCGGAGAGCATGTTCCGGTCTTCCGTATCATGGTCCGGCATGGAGACGGGGCAATGTTCGCCAGAGCATTAAAAGTTGGCAAGGCGACCATTTGCAGGGATCTGTCGGCGTTGCAGGCGACCGCTCCAGCGAGCTTTGGTCTCTTCAATGGTGGCGTTGAGTATATCGAATATATGGAGGGCTGGCGTTACGCCCACCGTACATGGATGGGCAACGAACAGCCACACCACAACCTACGATACCCGAACAATCAACGTGGGGCCGAGGCTCGAATAAGGAATAATGTGGCAAGATACAGGGGCATTTCGGTGACCGACAACAGTGTGGGTATCCCTGCATTGGATCTGGCTTCAGAGCCTGAAGAAGAGGGCACACCTGCGGAGCAAGAGCCTGAGTGGTCTGCATCCACCTTCGACGACTTCATCACCATTCTCGAAAAGAACTGTTCTGAGGAGAAACCAAACCGTCGTCAACGTGAGACACACACGGCGGGAAGACCTGCTTGACGGACAAAACCAAAATCATCGGGAAGGCTTCGCCGGGTGGCCACCTAGCGAGCCAAGCGGCTGAGACCGGCATGAGGAGTTATTCGTCTTTCACCTCGGCTGGTCTTGGTCGGCCCGAATAACGAAAGTCGATTTAATGGCAGAACCGAATGTCACCGACGGCAACCCGCCGTTTTTTGTTGGTTCGACGAAACAACTGGAAACCCTAGTCTCTTGGTTCGATGATTTCACACAAATAGTGACCAAACCGGATTACAACTTGTCGCTAAGGGCAAGGGAACGATGGAAGAAACATAATTTCAACATGAACCTAGAGAAAAGTTACGACTACGATTTAGAAGCTCTCAACAGAGTTCTGTTAGATGGTCGAGAATTATCGGGAATTTTTAATCCTGCAGCAGGAGTGCTATTTTCCCGATTGATCCAGAAGATGCTTGAAGATATGCCTGCGATTTTGGCTCGTGAATCCGGCGCGGACCGAGATTTTTCGACGAAATCAAGAAGGATTCTTATGCTGAATAGGCAAAACTTATATGAAAACATCGAATTTTCAGCCCCCTACTTTCAGCTCTATGGGGTTAAGGCACGACGCCAGATTGAATTGGATCGGCTTGCATTGCAAGGCATACCTGGAGATACCAATACGGATGATACGGGATTTATTTTCAGGAAAAATGGAACCGTATTTTATATTGAGGGTTTCGGTGAAAGAGGAGCTGTTCATGATTTGAAAGGCTTTCGACAGATTTTTCGTCTGATCCAGACGCCCGGCAGGTCGGTACTGATGTTGGAGTTGGTCGAAGCCGGCGATGATGAAAGAATTGCCGCAGATCAACGAAGCAAGCAACCGTTACTCGACTCAGAGGGGAATACGAAAATCTATAAGAAAATTCAGTCTGAAAAGGCTGATTTAGAAAAATACAAACGCAATAACGACAATGCACAAGCCCAACTTTGCGAGGAACAGATTGAGAAGCTCGCAGAGTATCTTCGCAAGGCAACTGGACTCGGTGGTAGAGACCGCAACTTGAACGCGAACCATAACAGATTGAGGCCAAAGATTTCTGGCACGCTGAGTACCGCCTACAAGAAGTTGTACAATGCTGATCCTTCAATGAAAAAACTTGCCGAGCACTTTGAGTCAAGCATTTTCGCAGATGGCACCGGAACTAGCTTTATCTACCAACCAGCCCTCACCCCTTCGCCGGAATGGCGCATCGAATCGAAGAAGTAAGACGAAATCTTACGCCGTAAGATCAAATCTTACGCCTATCCCTATAGAAGTCGAGTGATGACCAGAATCGCCGACAAAGATATGCTCTATAAAGGGATAGACTATGAATATCAGCCATTCTCAGGAAAAGCCTACGGCATCCAACATTCGACTCATTGCGTCGAATTCCTCGCCAAAATGTGCGGATTTCCAGATCAACCGGGCTCCTGAATCGTTTTGATGTGCGCCGAAGACATCAACCGCAAATGAAAAGACCCCAGATTAACGGCGTGCAAGCCTCTGGGGTGCAACGAAAGAGTGATGCAATGATAACCCCCTCGAACTACGAAAACAAGATGCAAAACGGTGGAGTGGCAAGTGTGCCGCAAGAGATGCCCCAAGACTTGGACGCCGAAAGGTCGGTTCTCGGGTGTCTCTTTTTCGACCATCAAAGCCTTGACGAAATCACAACAACACTTTTCCCAACTGATTTTATTTGGACCAAGCACGCCGAAATTTTTGTGGCGATTCTTGAATTGAAATCCGAAGGCAAACCCATCGACGCCATCTCCGTCGGTCATGCTTTAGCCGCAAAGGGTTTGTTGGCAGAAATTGGCGGTCCGGGTTACTTGGCCGAACTTCTGGAATCGGTACCGAATGCCGCACACGTTGCATACCATGCGACGCTGATCTTGAATGCGTCCAAACGGCGGCAAATTATCAACCATTGCCGTGACATCGCTATTGCGGCCTACAAGGGCAGCAGTAATCTTGACGAACTCGCTGCTAACTTTTCACTTGCGGAAATGGTCGAAACAAAACCGGAAGAAAGATTCCCCCTGTTGTCTGCTCAAGAGTTCGCATCGGGTGAATACTCAATAGATTACTACATCGATGGGATTATGGCCGTCGGGCAACCCATGCTCGTTGGTGCGACTCAAAAGTCCCTCAAAACGCTCATCGCCGGAATTGACCTTTCCCTCTCATTGGCATCCGGCTTCCCATTCCTTGGAAAATTCAAAGTCAATAAACCCGCGAAGGTTTGTTTTCTCAGCGGCGAATCCGGTTTACCTGCCCTGCAAGCGGCGGCGAATAGCGTTTGCCATTCACGGGGCTGGACATTGCAATCGATTCCGAATTGGTTCATTTCAACCAGCCTGCCAACACTGAAAGACAAGTCTGACATCCTGGCACTCGAAAAGCTGGTTGTCGAAAAAGGAATCGAAGTTCTGATTATCGATCCAATCTATTTGGCAATGGGCGTCAACTCAAGTGAATCGGCCAACATTTTCGAGATGGGCAGTTTGTTACTACCTCTCGCAAAACTCTGCACCAAGACCGGTTGCACGCCGATTTTAATTCACCACTTCCGAGCCGGTACTGCCAAGCTATCCGAGAAGCCGGACTTGTCCGATTTATCGCACGCCGGGTTTGCTGCGTTTGCCCGGCAATGGTTGCTCATATCTCGCCGGTCAGCCTACCAAGACGACGGCAGACACGAACTGTGGTTGCGTGCTGGCGGTTCGGCAGGTCATTCCTCAATCTGGGCCGTCAATGTCGAGGAAGGCAGCTACGACGACGCTGATGGCCGCCGATGGGATGTTGAGGTTCTATCGGCATCGCAGGCGACCGCACAAGCCATTGAAGGCCGAGAAGCCGAGAAGGAACAGAAGGCCGATTTGAAATATGAACGACTGCAGCAAAAGGATCGGGCGAAAATTTTGGAATCCCTTGAAGAAATTTATCCGGTTAGGGAAACAAAAAACTGGGTGCGGACAGAGACAAATCTGAACAATGATAAGGCAACGCTTGCCCTCGAATCTTTGGTCTCGGATGGGCTGATCGATATGGAATATATCACGAAGAACGGCCATGAATATGATGGCTTCAGATTGATCAGGAACGACCCGGACAGACCCGGACTTGGACAGGTCGTTCCGGGTGACAATCGACTCGGACAGGACACCTCTCTCTTTAGAGAGAGTGTCCGACCGGTCCGAGTCGATTCGTTGAATGGGTCGGATGGAAATGACTCGAACAATCCGAGTGATTTGAATGGGTGCCCGAGAAAGGATGAAATCTTCTGATGAACGCTAAGAACTTCTTAATCGAACTCGAAAGCCAGAATATCCGGTTCAGCGTCAAAGATGACGAATTGACCTGCAACGCGCCAACCGATTTTTTCTCGGACGAAACCCGTCAACAGATTTCAACATTGAAGCCAGGGATCATTGCGGAGCTTAAAAAACGCGAACCGTTCCACAAACTTCAGCACGAATCAACCGAGCGATTGAACGCAGCCTGTCCCAACGACTTCCAATTCTCGGCAACTGATTGGCAACAACTCGAGCAAATCGAAGTAAGAATCCACGACTGCCGTAACGCGGGCAACGTCGAAGCGTTCAAGTCGGCATTGGCTGATTACGAACAGTTGGCACTCAGCATGTATCAGCGGGAGGCCAAAAAATGAATTGCCCAGCCTGCGACCATACCAAATACAAAACCGAATCAAACGACCGGCTGCAGTGTTTGAACTGCGGCTGGCGATTCAAGATTTCAACTCATGGTAAACCCGTCGACCTGTTTGACTTGGCACGTGCCGGTAAACAGAGACGGAAAAACGTAACTCTATTTGAAGGATTGATGAAATGAAGAACACGACACTCGTTGATGTCCTGTTAGTTGCGGAAATGCTCGACTGCTCCACCCGGCACGTCTACCGGCTCAGTGATGCCGGGAAAATGCCACGTCCCGTGAAACTCGGTTCGTTAGTTCGTTGGGACCGGACCAAAATTGAAAGTTGGATCACAGCAGGATGCCCCGCTGTTCGCACCGTCTCATGAAAACAGAACTCGACTTAATGTTTTCAATAAGAACAAGGAAAGCTCAAAAGATATTAGAACTGTGTTTTCGGGAGACAATAATTTTCATTGTTGCCAATTGACAACTTAAACTCTGGGTGTGATAATTATTACATGAACGCAAAAAGAAAGAAACCACTCACAATGACCGAATCACTTAAGCGAGCGATTGCAGAAAGCGAAGAGTCATTCAAAGGGCTGGAAAGAGCGACCGGAGTCAAGCGACAATCGGTGATGAGATTTGTACGGGGCGAACAGTCGATGAGGCTCGACCTGGCCGACAAGCTCGCCGAGCATTTCGGACTGGAATTGCTTTCAACAAAAAATCAAAAGGAAGAGTGAATCATGGCATCCGTTTTCCGTAAGACCTACACCAAGCCATTGCCGGACAGCGCGGAAGCCTTTACCCGTAAGGGCGAACGCTTCGCTCGCTGGAAAGATGGTAAGGGCAAGAAACGAACGGCCCCACTGATTTCCGGCCGCAATGGTCTGGACCGGATCGTTGTAAAGGCAGGCACTTACACCGCCAAGTACCGTGACTCTTCAGGAGTTGTGCAGGAAGTTGCCACAGGCTGTCGGGATGAAACGGCGGCCCGGTCAGTTCTATCGGATTTGCAACGCCGGATGGAATTGATCAAAGCAAATGTGATAACCGCAGCCGAAGACGCGATTGCGGGACACCAGAACATCCAGCTACACGAGCACATCACTGCTTACATCGAACATCAGAAAGCGAAGGAATTAAACGCTGTCCGTATTACAAACACACAAAGCAGGTTGAAGAGGATTGCGGAAGAGTGTGGGTTCCTCTGGCTTTCAGATTTAAACACCGAAGCACTGTCTCGGTGGCTCACTGCTAGGAAAATTGATGGCATGGGTGCTGGAACTCGAAATGGATACCGCGAAGCGTGCGTCGCTTTCTGCAATTGGTGCATTCAATCGAAGCGACTATTGTCAAATCCTTTCTGCGATGTCCCCAAGGCTTCCACGAAGGTCGATTGTCGCCGAAAACGTCGAGCAATGACCGAACAAGAGCTCACAAAACTGATTCAGGTTGCGAGTGCTAGACCACTCGCTGAACACGGACGCCAGGCATTGCGGAAGCAGAATCTAGAGTCAAATGATCGCCCATCTTGGACAAAGGAACCGCTGAGTCTTGATAACATCACCGCGGCCACTGAGAGGGCGCGGCAGAAACTGGAAAACAACCCAAGTTTAATTCGGCAATTGACATCGCTAGGGCGCGAACGAGCCTTGGTCTACAAGACGATGGTCTTGACCGGTCTTCGTAAGGGGGAACTGGCTTCACTGACCGTCGGACAAGTTTGTCTTGATGGGCCGATGCCGTATCTCGAACTGGATGCTGCTCATGAAAAGAATCGTGAAGGCTCTCAGATTCCGCTGAGACGTGATCTTGCCATTGAACTTGAGCAATGGGTCACCTTCAAGCGGAATGCCCATAGAGACGACGCTACGATTGCCATCAGTTGTCAGCAGTCCCAAGAGAGAATTCAAGCTGACGAACCGCTCTTCTACGTACCGACCGGTTTGGTTCGTATTCTCGACCGTGATTTGAAAGCGGCAGGAATTCCAAAACATGACGAACAAGGACGTAGCGTCGACGTTCACGCTCTGCGGCATTCGTTTGGCACTCTGCTTAGTAGCAATGGTGTTGCACCACGAACGGCACAAGCTGCGATGCGACACTCCACCATCGACTTGACAATGAATGTCTACACGGATCCGAAACTGCTGGATGTTCAAGGTGCGCTCGAATCGCTCCCCTCCTTGTCGATTGCTGAGGCCCATCCTGAAGTTCAAAAAGCAACCGGCACTGAAGACGCCAGAAGCGCGCTTGCTCCAACGCTTGCACCAAAGCCTGACAATTCAGGTAAAACAGGGGCATCTCCTGTCAAGAAGGCACCAATGGCAAGCTCTTTGGTAGACTCACCATCCCTCGCTGTAAGTACTGGTGCAGACAAAAGAAAACACTCGCTGTCAATCAAGGACTGCGAGTGTCAAGAAGTCGGGATGACAGGATTTGAACCTGCGACCTCTGCGTCCCGAACGCAGCGCTCTAGCCAAGCTGAGCCACATCCCGATTTTGGGTTCGGTAAAAACCGAACCAGCAACCATTCTAACACGCAAGTTCGTACGGTCAACGCAGAGTCAACTCTTGTCTGTCCGGAAATTAGGAAATCAGGCTTTCAATTCATCCCAACTGAATTGGGATGTCAGCCAGAAATCCGATATGATACACGTCATTACAAGGAAAAATTTGATTCAGATTGGTCCGTCCAAATGGAGACACTACCATGCAAGGGTTGTGGCATTTTAATGCCTTGATTGTGCTCTTGGTCAGTATGGAGACTGGCGTCGAAGCAGCCAAGTTCAACCGAAAAGTTGATATCGGCGGCCAAGCCCCGGCATTTGATAATCTTCAAGGAACCGACCTCAAAAAACACAGCCTCGACGATTATAAAAAATCGAAAGTTTTGGTGGTTGCGTTCATTTGCAATCACTGTCCGGTGGCGCAAGCTTATGAAAGTCGCCTAAAGAATTTGGTCGAAACCTATCAAGCCAAAGGCGTGTCATTAGTGGCCATCAACTGCAGCCGGTTTTCGGCGGACAGTTTTGAAAAGATGAAAGCACGTGCAAAGAAGCAGAACTTCAATTTCGATTATCTTGACGACCCATCACAGACAACTGGAAAAAAATACGGTGCCACCGTGACGCCTCATCTGTTTGTGCTCGACAAAGATCGCAAAATCGCTTACATGGGGGCCTTCGACGACAACATGAATGCCAAGAAAGTTGAAGAGCATTATGTGATCGATGCCGTTGATGCGTTGTTGGCGGGCCAAGAGATTGATGTGACTGAGTCGCGTCAATTTGGCTGTGCATTACTTTTTGATTGATTGAATTCGAGGTCAATACTGTGAAATATTCCAGCTACTTTCGTCGATTGGCCCTATTTGGAATGCTTTCCATCTTCGCCTGTGGTTTCGTCGGTTGTGAAAACCAAACCGAACAAAAAGATGAGACTGTCCCAACCAATTTGGAAGTCGCCGTCACGGAAGAGGCCCCAATAGAAGCCCCTGTAAGCACTGAGAAATCCACCACGGGAGTTTCGCTAGAAGTTTGCAACGAAAAAAGTCTCGCAGCATTGATTGCCAAACACGCCGGGAAGGTGGTGTTGGTCGATTACTGGGCTACGTGGTGTATCCCCTGCAGGAAAGCATTTCCCCATATTGTAGAATTGGGAAAAAAACATGCTGAAGACGGACTAGTGCTGGTGACGGTCAGCCTTGATGAAAACGACGAAGATTCGAAACAAGCCGTGTTGAAATTCTTGACCGATCAGAAATCAACAGGCGAGAATTTACTCAGCGAGTATGGCGGCGGCGAGCAATCTTACAATGCGTTCAATATTACCGGCGGAGCGATACCACACGGGAAACTCTTCGGACGCGACGGGAAGTTCATTCATTCGTTTGGATTTTTCGAGCCCGATTTACCTTATGAACCCGACTCAATCATTAATGAAATCAGCAAAGCCTTGGAAAAGAATTAAGAGTTCTGATGTCTCTTACGAGATTCTTTCATAATGGGCGCCATGTTTTTGTAGCTGTGCTTGGCCGCCTGAATTGGATCGTAGCCCGGCTTGCCGTGAATTTGTCCGCTAACTTCGACGACTAAGTCGGACCGGTAAGCTGACTTCCGAATGATATCGAGATACTTGCGGTAATCGATATTGCCGTCTCCGGGCAGCAAGAACTGAAAATTGCCTGCTTTGCCTTTGGTGTCTTTGATGTGAATAAATACTGCGTCATTAACCATCGTGGTCAGCGATTTTTCAAGATCGAGTCCGATCAATTGAAAATGGCTGAAATCATAATTCAGTTTAATCCACGGGCTATCGATTTGATCGACCAGCCATTTGGCCCCTTCAGGCGTATGTAACGCTCCGCCGACGTGGGCTTTGATGGCGACAATAGTTTTCGTGCTGCGGGCGACTTTTTCCCACTCTTCCAGCCGTTTGACCATTTCGCCTTTTACTTCTTTCCAGGCTTTTGATTTGCCGCCCAAAACCGTTTCGAGAACGGGGACATCGTGCTGGGCCATTTCGCGTGTCAATTCACACGATGCCCGCAGCCGATCTAAATTTTTCTTTTGGGTCTGGGCATCAGTAATCAAGTGGATATTCTCCATCACCCCAGCCAAACCCATGTCGTTATCTTTTAAAGCGGAACGAACTTCCCGTCGATCGGTTTTGGAAAGTTGAAGCGGATCGGTAGGCCACCCCGCAGTGGCGACAAGCTCGACTGAGTCATATCCGATTTTCGAACAAACCTGAATCGCCTTGGAAACTTTGAGCGATCTCATGCCGTACAGGCTGAAACCCAAACCGGGATGTTTGGCGCTTTGGTTTTTCTTCTGCTGTGTGGCGATTAAATCTCGTTCACCGAAACTCAGAGAGACGGCTCCTGCACTAACCGCCTGCAGGAAAGTACGACGACTTATTTTCGATGGACTCATTCTATAATTTCCTAAAAAATAAAAGACCGAGAATCCGCAGTTTTAACGAGTAGGTCATCGTACCGACCCATTTCTGAGCTGTCAAAACCGAGAAAACAACCCAGAGTTGATCGGTTGAATTTGGCTCAAATCCGGAACTGACACAAACGACGACGGTAATCCGCACAGACTGCCAAGATGGCAGACATGTGAATCGCCACAGCCACAACAATTTCGGCAAGTCCAATATATATAACAACTTACATCCACACGGTCTTTTCTGGCACAGACATTGCTCTTGCTTATCAGTCACTTGTACGCCCTGCGTGCGGGTAGCGAAATCGAACTGATTGAAAGTTTGAAACAGAAGTTTCAGAAACATAAAAATTACTAGCAGCAATGGCCGGTGACAAAACATTCACCTAAGCAAGCTTGATGAGGAGAAGTTGTGGCAAAACTTTTGAATTTTGATGAAGATGCTCGCAAAGCACTATTAGAGGGCGTTTCAAAGCTCTCGCGTGCAGTCAGCAGTACGCTTGGACCCCGAGGCCGAAACGCCGTTTTGGACAAGGGTTGGGGCACACCGAAAATCACCAAGGACGGCGTAACCGTTGCTGAAGACATTGAATTGGAAGACCCATTTGAAAACATGGGTGTCCAATTGGTGAAAGAAGCTGCGTCCAAAACCAGTGATGTTGCCGGAGACGGAACAACGACTTCAACGGTTTTGGCTGAAGCCATCTTCCGCGAAGGTCTGCGTTATATTGCCGCTGGTGCCGACCCGATGTCACTAAGCCGAGGCGTGACGAAAGCCGTCGATGCCGTTGTGGACGAGCTGAAAAAGATCTCCAAGCCCATTGATGCAAAAGACAAAAAAGCCATTGAAACGGTTGCCACAATCGCCGGAAACAGCGACCCGGAAATTGGTCGTATTTTGGCGGATGCCCTGAAGAAGGTTGGCAAAGACGGCGTGATCACCGTTGAAGAAGGCCGTCAAATGGAGACCGTTGTCGAACTCGTTGAAGGAATGCAGTTCGAGCGAGGCTACCTCTCTCCGCACTTCATTACCGACGAAGACGCCCAAGAATGTAACCTCGACAACTGCAAAATTTTGATCTACGAAGAAAAAATTAGCAGTGCCCAGGCTTTAGTGCCTCTGTTGGAACAGGTTTCAAAATCGAGTGCTCCACTGCTTATTATTGCAGAAGACATTGAAGTCGAAGCATTGGCAACATTGGTTGTTAACAAAATGCGAGGCATTCTAAATATCTCGGCTGTTAAAGCCCCCGGTTACGGCGACCGCCGCAAAGCCATGTTGGAAGACTTGGTCGTGCTGACAGGTGGCAGTGCAATCTTCAAAGACTTAGGCGTTCAACTCGAAAATGTTGAACTGAAAGACCTGGGGACAGCCAAGAAGGTTCGCATTGATGCAGAGAACACGATCATCGTTCAAGGGGCTGGTACAAAATCGGCCATTGAAGGACGTGCCGCCCAAATTCGTCAAGAAATCACCGTGACCGACAGCGAATACGACCGCGAAAAACTTCAAGAACGATTGGCCAAGCTGGCTGGCGGAGTTGCTCAAATTAACGTTGGGGCAGCCACTGAAACAGAGATGAAAGAACGAAAAGACTTAATCGACGATGCTTTGTCTGCCACCCGTGCAGCCGTCGAAGAAGGCGTTGTTCCCGGCGGTGGAATTGCCTTGCTACGTTGCGGAAAAGTTTTAGACAAACTTTCCTTGAAAGGCGACGAAGCCCTTGGTGCTCAGTTGATTAAAAAAGTCATTGAAATGCCATTACGCAAAATCGCTGACAACGCTGGCGTTGAAGGAGCCGTCGTTGTCAACAACGTCAAAAAATTGAAAGATAAAAACCACGGCTACGATGCACTCAACGATCGTTACGGCGACATGTTTGCGTTCGGCGTGATTGACCCCACCAAAGTTGTACGGTCTGCACTGCAAAATGCAGCCAGCGTGGCCAACCTGTTAATGACCACCGATTCCATTGTTGTGGAAGAACCACAAAAAGAATCCGACGACCATCACGACGACCATCATCACGACATGGGTGGCATGGGTGGTGGTGGAATGCCTGGTATGGGCGGCGGCATGCCAGGAATGGGTGGCGGTATGCCGGGCATGGGTGGCATGCCTGGGATGATGTAAGCCAATTTTAATCAACGGACTTTCAATAATATTCAATTTAGATTTGGCCAGAAATTGGCCTGAACTTAGCTAATAACTGGAGTAGGTAGAGCAATGAAACTAAACCCTCTCGATGACCGAGTTGTTGTAGAACAAGTAGATGCCGAGCAAAAAACTGCAGGAGGCATTGTGCTGCCCGATGCGGCACAAGAAAGACCTCAACGAGGCAAAGTTTTGGCAGTAGGCCCCGGGCGTCTGTTGGAAAACGGCGAACGATGTGCCCCCAGCGTTGCTGTCGGCGACGAAATTTTGTTCGGAAAATTTGGCGGAACAGATATTGAAGTTGACGGCAAAGAAGTAAAAATCTTGCGAGAAAGCGATATCCTCGCAAAACTTGCTAACTAAATTCTTTCTGTTACCAATCAGACCATCTCTTATAGAAAACAGTACGGTGAGACCAATCAAATTGTTTCACCAGAACCAATAATCCGAGGAGTGTTGTAACGTGGCTAAACAGCTTTTGTTCGAAGACCAAGCCAGAATCAAGCTGCAACGTGGTGTCAAAACGTTGGCTGATGCGGTGGGAATTACAATGGGGCCGACCGGTCGCAATGTAATTATTGACAAGAGTTTCGGAAACCCGCTTGTCACCAAAGATGGTGTAACGGTTTCCAAGGAAATTGATCTTGAAGATCCCTTCGAAAACATGGGTGCAAAATTAGTGAACGAAGTCGCTACCAAAACCAGCGATATCGCTGGTGACGGAACGACAACCGCCACTGTGATTGCCCGTGCCATTTACGAAGAAGGCTTACGCAGCATTTCTCTGGGAGCCAACCCCATGGTGGTTCGTCGAGGAATTGAAAAAGCCGTTAATGCAGCCATCGAATCAATCGAAGCGGCCGCTCGACCGGTGACCGAAAAAGAAACCATCGCCCAAGTCGGTGCGATTTCAGCCAACAATGATGACACCGTCGGTGCCTTAATTGCCGATGCAATGGAACAAGTTGGCCGCGATGGCGTTATTACTGTCGAAGAAGGCAAAGGGAACGAAACCACCTTAAGCCTGGCCGACGGAATGCAATTCGACAAAGGCTACATTTCTCCTTACTTCGTCACCAATCCTGAAGAGATGAAAAGCGTTCTCGAAGATTGCTACATTTTAATCTACGAAAAGAAAATCTCGAACTTACGAGACTTCGTGCCGGTTCTCGAAAAAACATCTCAGACTGGCAAACCGCTATTGGTCATTGCCGAAGACGTAGACGGCGAAGCCTTAACCGCATTGGTGGTGAATAAACTGCGAGGAGTCCTCAACATCTGTGCTGTGAAAGCTCCTGGTTTTGGTGATCGTCGCAAAGCCATGCTCGGCGACATTGCCGTACTGACAGGCGGAACATTGATTTCCGAAGATTTGGGAATTCAACTTGACTCAGTTGAACTCAGCCATCTTGGCCGGGCGAAAACCGTTGAAGTGTCTAAAGATTCCTGCACGCTGATTGACGGTGCAGGCGACAAAAACAGTATCTCGCAACGCGTGCAGCAAATTCGAACTCAAATCGAAAATACCGACAGCGAGTACGACCGCGAAAAATTCCAAGAACGCCTGGCAAAAATTACTGGCGGCGTGGCAATCATCTCAGTCGGTGCTGCTACCGAAACTGAAATGAAGCAAACCAAAGCCCGTATGGAAGACGCCTTACACGCAACCCGTGCTGCGGTTGAAGAAGGTATCCTTCCCGGTGGCGGCGTGGCCTTGCTGCGTTCGATTGAAGCAGCCAGCTCAGTCAAAGCCAAAGGCGATGAAAAAATCGGCGTCGAAATTATCACCCGCGCGTTGGAAGCTCCGATCCGAAAAATCGCAGAGAACTGCGGAGTCAATGGTGCAGTCGTTGCTGATGAAGTCCGCCAGCGAAAAGGCAACACCGGTTACAATGCCAACACCGGCGAGTACGTCGATATGATCAAACAAGGAATCATTGACCCGGCGAAAGTTGTGAAGAATGCATTGAAAAATGCCGCTTCCATCGCAGGTTTAATGCTGACCACACAAGTGCTCGTCACTCGGACCGACGAACTTGATGGTGGCGACAAAGCCAAAGTTGAAGGCAGCATTCGTTAACAGATTTTTCGACAGATCATTGAATCGAAAGTCCACGGGTCACCTTTTATGGTGGCCCGTTTCTCTACCAAAACCGAAATCTTATGGCTGCTCAACGCGATTATTACGAAGTTCTTGGCGTGTCCCGCGAGGCAACTTCTGCAGAAATCAAGAAAGCGTACAAGAAGCTTGCCCTCAAAAATCACCCCGACCGAAACAAAGGGGACGATGAGGCAATTGTACGCTTCAAGGAAGCCGCAGAAGCTTTTGAAGTTCTCGGCGATGATGACAAACGGGCTCGCTTTGATCGTTTCGGTCATGCAGGTGTTTCTGGCGGAAGCGGTGCAGCAGGTGGTTTTCATGATGTCTCCGACATCTTCGATGCATTCGGAGATATTTTTGACGGCTTCGGCGGCCTGTTTGGTGGTGGGCGAGGCGGTCGGTCAGCCAGCCGTCCTCAAAAAGGGAACAGCCTGCAAGCGTCAATTCAACTCGAACTTCTCGATGTGGCAATCGAATGCAAGCGCGAGGTAGAAATTACACGGAGCGAACTGTGTGATACCTGCGATGGCAGCGGAGCCAAGCCCGGAACCACGCCCAAGAAATGCGATTACTGTGGTGGGGCCGGCCAAGTCATTCAAACAAAAGGGTTCTTCCGCGTTCAAACCACGTGCCCGGCATGTCGCGGACAGGGAACGGTCATTCAAGATAAATGCGGCGGCTGCCACGGCTCGGGACGCAATCCAAAAGACATCAAACTTGACGTGACAATTCCCGCAGGCGTAGATAACGGCATGCAGCTTTGCCTACGCGGTGAAGGCGAACCGGGGGCCAATCGCGGACCGCGTGGCGATTTATACTTGACCATTCAGGTCAAAGAGCATCCGTTATTTGAACGCGATGGAAATGACCTTACCTGTCACGTTCCGATTACCTACACGCAAGCAGCATTGGGGTCGGAAATGGAAATCCCCATTTTAGAAGGTCGGCACGAATTGACGATTCCTGCAGGCACTCAACCGGGCGAGATTTTTCGACTACGTGGGTTCGGCATGCCCGACCCGCACCGAGGCCTTCGTGGGGACTTACACGTGCAAGTACAGGTCGAAGTTCCCAAAAAATTGGACGAAGAACAAGAAGAACTTTTACGGCAATTGGCCGAACTTGAACACGCTGACGTTTCTCCTCACCGGGAAACATTTGTCGAAAAAATGAAACACTACTTTGCACCGCACGATGAAACCGACGACGAATAACGATATTCGATTTGGTTTTTGACCACAAAACATATTGGTAGCGACAAACATGACAGACACTCAACCCATCGATGAAATTCCGGAAAACGATTTACCGGCAGCGGATAAATCGCCGGAAACTGAAACGGATGAAACTTCTGATTCGGAAGAAACAGCACTTGAACCGTCTTTAGAAGAACAGCTGCAAGCTGCGATTTCAGAACGCGACGAAAACCATGACCGCTGGTTGCGCGGACAGGCGGAATTGGATAATTTTCGCAAGCGCACCTTAAAAGAGATGGAGCAAATGCGTTTGTTCCAAGCGATCCCACTGATTCGCGACCTGTTGCCGCAACTTGATAACCTAAACCGGGCCATTTCCGCGACTGCCGAATCTTCCAGTTTTGAGGATCTTGCGGAAGGTGTGAAGATGGTTGCCAAACAGTTTCAAGAAACGATCTCAAAAGCTGGAGTCGTCGAAATTGCTGCAGTCGGCGAACCGTTTGATCCGAACTTACATGAAGCCGTCCAACAATTTCCCTCTGATGAGCACCCGGCCATGACGATTATCCAGGAAGTGCAAAAAGGATATTTGTTGCACGACCGTGTCGTTCGCGCATCGCAGGTGATTGTTTCTTCCGGGCCAGCAACTCAAACCGACGAGCCTGCAACTGAAGAACAATCGTCGAATACAGAAGACTAATTTCTAACACCGGAGGCCTTTAATGCCGACTTACGATTACGTCTGTAAAAAATGCGAACACGCCTGGGAAGAATTCCAGCCGATCACTTCAAAACCAAAACGCAAGTGCCCCGACTGCGGAAAACTTTCGGCCAAGCGACTCATTGGTGCCGGTGCAGGCATCATCTTCAAAGGCTCCGGTTTCTACCAAACCGACTACCGCAGCAGTTCCTACAAAAAGGACGCAGCCGCCGACAAGAAGGCACAGAAAAAAGCTTCAGGAAAATCGGACAGCAAAAGTTCTTCATCCGACTCCAAATCGTCGAAGAAGTCCGACTGATGATTCGTTTTTTCTTGGCAAAATGATGCCCGTCATGGTATGACATGGCTAGAAGAATTGTTCCCTGTTCGACCAAAAGCGGAATGCTGCCATGATTACGCCTCAAACTTGTCCGATTTGCGACAAAGAACTCCCGCCGAATTCCGCGACGGAATTGAAGTCATTCCCGTTCTGCACCAAACGCTGCCAGCAAATCGATTTCACCCGCTGGTCCGATGGCCGCTACGCCATCGTCGAAGACCTCATGCAGGCCCTACAGCGCAATCCAGATTTGGAAATACCCGAAGAAGAATTCTGAACCAAGTTTCTTCTTCTCGACACAGGCTATCCCTATAGAAATTGTGTTGAATAATTCAAATCTACCGAGATCCGATTGCCGAAAATCCCCGTTCTCAAAAGTATCCCCATTTTTGGCTCATTTCAGGGAATTTTTTTGATGTACGGCAGAGAGAACTTTTCTTTCTTTGAATGGTTTGCCGGTTTAAGTAGGCCGGTTCGGCTGACAATCTCTTCAATTCTCGTAGTTCTCGGATGGGGAGTCAGAGATCTGGCAGTATCCCCTAGGATTTGGCTGTTTTTATGTGGTCTAGGTTTTGTGCTACTGATGTTTTCCTTTGATAAAGAGTAACCACTGGTAAAATCTAAAAACCGAATCGATATTGACTTAAATCCCTTCTCCCACGATGATTCGCGGCCTAAATCGCCTATTTTTTATTCTGCCACCGGAAGGCAGGCACGGGGCGGAACTAATTTCACCTTTTCGAAAACCGCAAAGGATTGCGAGCTTCGATGTCATACCAATTAATCGACACGATTCAACAACTGGGTACGCCCAAAATTTTGGTTCTGGGCGACATAATTCTCGACCGCTATGTCTGGGGCGACGCTGAACGCGTGAGCCAGGAAGCCCCGGTGATTTTACTGCGTGAAGACAAGCAGGAAATTCGTTTAGGCGGGGCGGCCAATGTTGCCAATATGTTGATCGGCCTGCAAGCACAAGTCACCATGGCCGGCATCGTCGGGGATGATGCTGACGGGAAACTTGTGAAAGACGAACTGGCGTCAGTAGGCGTCAATTGCTCGGCGGTTCACCCTGACGCCAGTCGGCCGACAACCGTGAAAGAGCGTTTTTTGGGACGCGCCCAGAACAGACACCCCCATCAAATGCTGCGGGTTGATCGGGAAAGTCGTGAATTACTAAACGTCGAAGTCGAACAACGACTGATCGAATCGATTCTTGCCAGCTTGAACGATCAACAGGCAGTGCTCATTTCCGATTATGCGAAAGGCGTTTGCACGCCCAAGCTGTTATCGTCGGTCATTGAAGCGTGTCGCGAAAAAAACATTCCCGTTATTGTCGACCCAAGTTCGAACGGCAATTGCGTGTTCTATAAAAACGCCACCGCCATTACTCCCAACCGGTTGGAAACCAGCCGGGCAACCGGTTTGGAAATTCGGACCATTGAAGACGCCTTCCAAGCAGGAAAGAAACTTTGCGAATCATTGGACCTCGATCATGCTTTTATCACCATCGACAGTGACGGTGTCGCTTTGTGCAAGGCGGACGGTACAGCCGAGCATTTTCCAACCCGCAAACGCGAAGTGTACGACATCACCGGTGCCGGCGATATGGTTTTAGCAACCATCGGCGTCGGGGCAGCGGCTGGCGTCACACCGGAAGACTTAGCTCGGCTGGCCAATATTGCAGGCGGCTTGGAAGTCGAACAAATTGGCGTGGTGACCATCAGCCGAGAAGAGCTGATCGCCGACTTACTGGCTGAATCGCGAAAAACAAACGACAAAATTTGTGACGCCGACACGCTCGCCAGGCACGTCGCAGCCCGAAAAAGTTTGGGACAAAAGATTGTGCTGACCAACGGGTGTTTCGATTTGTTGCATATCGGACACGTCGGATATTTGGAACAATCAGCCCAAGAAGGCGATTGCCTGGTTGTCGCCATCAACAGTGATTCCAGCGTTCGAGGATTAGGCAAAGGCGATGACCGGCCGATTTTCAATCAAGAACACCGCTCGGCAATGCTGGCAGCCTTGGAAGTGATCGATTATGTAACCGTGTTTGAGGAATCGACGCCGCACGCCATTTTAGAAAAAATCAAACCCGATGTACTGGTCAAAGGCGGAACGTACTCATCCGATGAAATTGTGGGAAAAGATATCGTGGAAGGTTACGGCGGTACGGTGAAAGCCCTGGGCATTACGCCTGGAATTTCGACCACACAAATTCTAACAATCATTCGAGACGACCAAACACTTTCTGGAACGACGAACACTGAGGTGCGGAAAGCCGGATGAAAATCGCCGTCTTCTTACCGAACTGGGTAGGTGATGCTGTGATGGCAACGCCAGCAATCAAGGCCCTGCGACTGCAGTACCCTGATGCAGAAATTGTTGGTGTAATGCGCCCGTTTATCGACGACACTTTAGCTGGCACAAACCTAATTGACCGGAGCCTGCATTACGACCCGCGAGGCAAGTCGAATGAAATGAAGGGTTGGAAATTCATTCGTAGACTGCGAAGTGAGCAGTTCGATTCTGCAGTGCTATTTCCGAACTCACTACGGAGCGGGTTTCTAGCCTGGGCCAGCGGTGCGAAACGCCGAATTGGAACAGACCGTGACGGTCGCGGTTTCCTACTCACCGACCGCGTAACTCCTGCTGACAAAGCCGTTCCTAACCCGGTGATTGAAGAATATTTAAAAGTCGTCGAAGCCGCCGGTTGTCAATCGACCGACCGCAAAATGATTCTCGCCACGACCGATGACGACGAACAAAAGCTGGCCGACTTCTGGCGCAAACAGCCCGAAACGTTACCAGAGTCCGGGACGGTTTGCCTCAATCCAGGTGGTGCCTTTGGCGCCGCTAAACATTGGCCAACTGAATCGTTTGCGAAACTGGCAGTTCAGATTTCAGACCAGTTCCAGAAAACCGTTTTAGTTCTGTGCGGGCCAGCAGAGCGAGAGATTGCGAAATCGATTGTCAGCCTAGCAGGACGTGAAAACGTAGTGAGTTTAGCCGAAGAAAAGTTGAGCTTAGGGCTTACAAAGGCCGCCGTGAAGTCGGCCGACTTGTTGGTGACAACTGATTCCGGACCAAGGCATTTTGCCCAACCGTTTGGCGTCCCTGTGGTTACACTGTTCGGCCCGACTCATATTGCTTGGAGTGAAACTTTTTACGCGAAATCAATTCATCTGCAAATTGATGTCGATTGCGGACCCTGCCAACAGCGAATTTGTCCGCTGGGACACCATAAATGCATGACCGATTTGTCGGTCGATCGTGTTTTTCGTGCCGTTGAAATCCAATTGCAAAAATACGCGAGTGTGCAAAAGGTGGCCTGAAAGTTTATTAGGAAGCAGTCCGATGAGTGGACAAAATCGATTACAAAACTGTTCAACCGCTCAAAAAACGCTGTCTCAAACTTTGCAATCTGAAATCGGCCTGTCTGCGACTTTGGTGTCGGCCCTGTGGGATCATGCAGATGAATTCATGCAATCGGGGCAAAAGATAAAACTCGGAAATCGTTGCTCTGTAATGCAAGTCGAAGTTGAGGGCACACCCTGGGTGGTCAAGCGGTTCAATTTACGAGGGCCCATGCACTCGGCAATTCACAGTTTTTTTCCATCACGTGCACAGACTGGCTGGGACTTCGGGCGGTTATTAATTGAAGCAGAAGTGCTCACACCAAAACCGGTTGCTTGGCTGCAAAAAAAACTAGGACCGTTGAATTTTCGGTCTTATCTAGTGACAGAATATCTAGCAGGTCAATCTCTCGATGAAAAACTATTCGACCGCACAACGCGACACGAAGAGAAAATCCAACTGGCAATTCAATTTTCCCAGTTATGGAATCGGCTGGGCCAATTGAGAATTACGCACGGAGATTTGAAAGCCACGAATTTCATTGTGACCGACGACGGCGGTCTCTGGTTAATAGACCTCGATTCAATGACCCAGCACCGAAATCAATCGTCGTTTCAGAAAGCGCGAAAACGAGATTGGCAACGATTTCTGAAAAACTGGCAGTCCGAACCGGGCTTAGTTCAGTTGTTTGAGCAGGCTGTGTCGGGTAAAAGTCTAGTAGAACCTGCATCTTTCGAATTGAAACGTTCCGCCTGAGTCCCGCTGAACGGCTTCATTGTTGTCGACAATACACTTTTATTGATGGTTTCCGAATTCTGATGAACGACACGGCTCTCTCAGCAATCATCATTCTCGCTGCTTACTTCATCGGATCGATTCCGTTCGGCCTGTTGATAGCCAAGTGGGTTGCAGGAATTGATGTGCGGACACTTGGAAGTGGAAATATTGGTGCGACAAATGTCGCGCGCGTTGTTGGTAAAAAATGGGGAATTGGCGTTCTGGGGCTCGATTGCCTGAAAGGCCTAGGACCAACATTGTTATTGCCGATGGCCGCACCTTTTGAATGCCCGCACCTGCCGGTGGCGTGTGGCATTGCAGCGATTTTCGGACACGTGTTTCCCTGCTGGTTGAAATTTCGTGGCGGGAAAGGTGTGGCAACCACATTAGGCGTGGTGATCGTGTTGGCCCCAAAATCGTTGGCGGCTGCGTTTGCCGTATTCGCCATTACAATTTGGATTTTCGATTACGTTGCGCTCAGTTCGGTACTCGCAGCCGTCACGCTGGCAGTTTGCCAAATAGTTTTACTGTGGCCTGCTCCATTTTCTGAAAAGAATTGGAGTTTGGGCGTCTTCAGTGTGGCAATTCCCTTATTAATCATCGTACGGCATCACAGTAACATCCGGCGACTGTTGAAGGGGACGGAAGAAAAGTTCCGCAAAGTCACCGGCGAAGATGCAGCCCCAACAACCAAGCTAGACGAATAGCCAATTGGAAGTTCAGAAGACTTCAATTTCATTGGTCAACCGCACGTGAGGCAAGGCGTCTAACACCGCGTGCGTGGCCAGTTGCTTGGTGTAATAGGTGGCCGCCCGACCACAAATCACAATGTGGTTTTTTTCCACTTCCACCCGCAAGCTACGGACCGTCACGCCAGTTCGCGAACGAACCAAGCGTTCTACCACCTCAGGAATTAAAACCGGCTGCAACGGATCTCGAAAAGTGTTTAGCTGCATTGCCTTCCTCCTTGATTGCCTCTTCAAGCAAGTCGCTTCATTTCGACCAATCGAAGAGAGACACCGTCGAAGAAGAGAGGAGCAGAAAGCAATTGGGTCAATCAGTGGCGCAGCTTAAACAGTGCTTTTTTCCAAAGACTCCTCACCTCTAAAACGATTTCCTCCTAAACCTGTTTTCAACTTCCCTGTATCAGGCCAATTTTCCTATTCAACTCTTCAAACACTGAACCTTTAAGAATATCATTCTCTTCCTAGTAGATTCAGCCGCACAAAGTCACGAACGACCGGCTCGTGACTTGTCCAATACTGTATCGGGCGAATTGCGATTCGTCAAATTTTTTTTCCCAACTGGAAGAGCTTACACGAAAAAACCCTCATTTTCCTGTGCTGGAAGTGGAGTTATCTTCTCTCGAAATTGATATAATTCCGCCGTTCGCAATATCAGAACTCGTTCAATCACTCCAGGGAAAAGGGACTTAAACCACATGGACGCTGCCTCACTTTCATTTCTTAAAGACTTATTATTGGCCCCCAGCCCATCAGGTTACGAACGCCCCGTGCAAGATGTTGTGCGGAAATTTGCGGACGAATTTGCAGACGAAGTGAAAACCGACTGGCACGGTAATGTGATTGCCGCGATCAACCCGACTGGCTCGCCTCGAATTATGTTGGCCGGCCATTGCGATCAAATTGGCTTGATGGTCAAACACATTGACGACCAAGGTTAC
>Ga0115002_10001542_pt1 | contig 31535 bp, 33 predicted proteins | sample ArcticOcean_MG_C_8_FD_89576 | JGI IMG/M metagenome (GOLD analysis project Ga0115002, IMG submission 89576) | Marine microbial communities from western Arctic Ocean - ArcticOcean_MG_CB11_86 | ecosystem: Environmental > Aquatic > Marine > Oceanic | place: Arctic Ocean: Canada Basin | collected... | reverse complement strand
GGACAACAAATGAAAGTTTGGTGTGATCATGCAGTCCTTAGATACCGGCTCGTTCGAAACCATGAGCAGCGATATCGGTTCCGCCACGATGCGTTCCGCGGTGACGCAAAGCTATGATTACGACCTGTTCGTAATCGGCTCCGGCCCGGCGGGCCAGCGCGCCGCCATTCAGGCCGCCAAGCTCGGCAAACGGGGCGCGGTGGCGGAGATGAAATCGGTCATCGGCGGTGCCTGCATCAACACCGGCACCATTCCGAGCAAGACCTTGCGCGAGGCAGCGCTGCATCTCTCTGGATATCGCGAGCGCAGCGTGTACGGCACTTCCTACTCGTTCAAGCGCAGTATCACCATGGCCGATCTCCTCTATCGCGCTGAAAAAGTGATCCGCAATGAAATCGATGTGACGCAACACCAATTGCAGCGCAACCATGTCGAAATGTTCAACGCGCGTGCCTCGTTTATTGGGCCGCATAGCCTCAGCCTGGACCTCAGCGGCAATCGCGGGCGCCGCGAAATCAGCGCCGAAGCGATTATCATTTCCGTCGGCACCCAAGCACCGTGGACCGATACGGTGGAATTCGACGGCCAACGGATCTTCAACAGCGATGACATCCTTGGTCTGGAAGATCTACCCGCCACGATCGCCATCATCGGCGCCGGTGTGATCGGCTGCGAATATGCGTCCATTTTCGCCACGCTCGGTGTGCGCGTCACCCTGATCGACAAGCGCAAGCGTCTGCTGCCGTTCATCGACTATGAACTGGTCAACACGCTGGTCTATCACATGCGGCAGAACCGCCTGACGCTCAGGCTCGGTGAAGCCGTGGCGAACGTGGAAACATACCAGCACCGTACCGGTGAGCGGGTGCGCATCAATCTGGAGAGCGGCAAGCGCATCAATACGGAAAAGGCGCTCTATGCGGCCGGGCGTATGGGCAATACCGAACGCCTCAATCTGGATGAGGCCGGCCTCTGCGCGGATGAGCGCGGCATGCTGGAGACCAATGACGATTATCAGACCAAGATTCCGCATATTTATGCGGTTGGCGATGTCGCCGGCTTTCCGAGTCTGGCGTCTACTGGCATGGAACAGGGCCGCCATGCGGCAGCGCATGCCTTCGGTGAGGCGGTTAAGAGTTTTCCGCAATATATTCCCTATGGCATTTACACCATTCCGGAAATCTCCGTGGTCGGTAAGAATGAAATCGAGCTTACTGAAGCCGGAACCGCTTATGAGGTTGGAAAAGCGACTTACCGGGAAATCGCGCGCGGCCAGATTATGGGTGACCTCACTGGGGTCCTAAAATTGCTGTTCGATATCGAATCGCACAAATTGCTGGGCGTGGGAATTATGGGCGAAGGCGCCAGCGAACTGGTGCATATCGGCCAAACAGTGCTCAGCTTCGACGGCACCATCGAATATTTTATCGATTCGGTATTTAACTATCCGACCTTGGCGGAATGTTACAAAACCGCCGCATTCGATGGCCTCAATCGGCTTGAATAGAACGTCGGAAACATAATCGGAAAAGGCGCCCGGTCGGACGCCTGATGCCGTTGTTTCGATATATTGTGGCGGTTTCTTTGACGGATTCTTTGACGGTTCCTGTGGCGGCTGAAAGTGACAATCGCTACAGAACTCCGAATTGGGTTTCGAAACGCCTTCCGAGCAGTACTCAACTAGCTGCCCGACCGCCGCCCTAGGCGCGGACGCGCTCGACGATCACCCGTCCTCTACCGCGTCGAACCAGATAACCACCACGCGGGATTCGCAATTTTCCCTGCTTGGCCAAAGGCTCGAGCGTGTCGGTAATCAGCGTGGCGTTGGCATCGACCGGCGCACTATCGGGCTCGTTCGATTGTTTCTCATACCATTCGCCAAAGGCTTTGTTGGCAATGTCCGCACCAAGAGATTTTCTGAGCGCGTTTAGCTTGCGCATTTGTCCCTTGTTGAGGTTGCTTTCATCGAATTTTCCAGAAGATTTTCTAGCCATGCTCACACTCATTTTGAATAAAGGTTATTTGCTAAACTTCACCTATACGGAACGGCCCCAAATGACAAACATTATTTCTTAATAATGGTCAAAATTTGAATTCCTGGCGGCTGGAATGATGCCAAGAATATTTTTAGCCTCATATAACCTATACATGAGTTGCGGCCAATTGACCGGCATATTTCGCCCGTAACTAACGAACAATTACGCCGATCAATTCGGGTTTAGCAACGCTCCTATAAAGGGTTTCACACCAGTACAGCGCGAATACCTATGTTGCGCTCTTATTCCCCTGCACATTCGACATGGGCGTTAATCGTCATATCCGAGCGCGACCAATTGCGCACCGGCGTGGGACCGGAATGTGGCATGGGTTTGGTCGTCGAAATGACTCCGCCAATCACCCTGAACGCCTTTTCGAAAATGGGATTTACGATCTTCTTCGCCGGTTCCGCGGCCTTTTGCCAGGCTCTTGAAACTGGCCTTTTCCAAGCAGTTGGCAATGTCCGCCTCGCCGCTGCCGGCGCCGAGAAAATTCAACACGCTGCGGAGTCGGGCCTCGCCGTCGGACAACATATCTTCATATCTAAGTTCGTAATAACGTTCCAGAAATTTCGCACCGAACTCCTGTCCGGCACGGATACTTCTCACCCAACCTTTCGAGAAATGTTCAGCGAACCCGGCGAGGTCGCTGAACTCATTTTCGGCCCATTCCTTGGAAACCCGCAAATTGTGAAACCAACCCGATACTGCTGCATCTCGGCCATCACGAATCAGGTGAAGGAACTTCGCGTGTGGAAACAGGCGCTCTAAAACGGGCAGCGCAAGCACGTTGTCGGGCGACTTTTCGCCGATAAACCGAACCTCTTCGCGATCGTATTGAGCCATCAAGAGGCAAATCGCGGTTCGCAGTGAGGCGTAGTGCTGGGGCGCACGGAAGTTCGGGGACCCCTCGATTTCGTTGAAGATGGACGTGTTTTTGAAACTGATCCGGTTGTTGTATGTCTTCAGCGCCTCGGCCATGCCGGGCATCAAGATGTTGGGGAAATGCCCTTCACCCCGGCAGGCGATCTCGGGATGCGCGTTCAACATGAGCTGCAACCAGGTGGTGCCCGACTTTATCGCGCCGCAAATAAAGAACATCGGTTTGCCGCGGACCGCCTCGGTGCTATTGTGGAGAGCCTACATTTTTTCCGGCGACGGAACTTACTCGGCCATTTGGAGGATTTGCTCCTCCTTGGTCAGATTTTTTGTCTCAGCCATGTGCTCGGTCTCTTGCCTGCGCGCCTTAACGGCTACGCCACGGCTTCCCAGGCGCCGCTTTTGCCGGAGCGGAACAGCGCGTCGAGGACACGCATGTTGGCGAGCGCATCTTCGAGCGGGAATTCGAGCGTCCCGCCGCGCACCGCGGCGCTGAATTCCTCGGCCTGGTTTACGTACATGTTGAGCGGCTCGAAGGTCTCGTATTCCTCCAGCGCGGGGTCCCAAATGCCGCGGTCGCTGCCGATCAAAATTTGCGCATGACGGTCGGGCGCTTGCGCGAAGGGGTCGGAAAGCTCAATCCGGCCATGGCTGCCAAAAAACGCCATATGCTGATGCACCGCAAGCTCGGTCGAGCAGGTGAATCCGGCCTGCCCAGCCGGGTAGTCGAGGATCGCGCTCACCAGACAGTCGACACCGGTTTCGGCATCGCGCCGGACGGCGGCGAACACGCGGGTTGGTTCGTCGGCGAATACATAGCGCGACGTCACCATCGGATAGACGCCAATATCCAAAAGGCCACCGCCGCCCATCTCGGGCTTATTGCGAAAATTGCCGGCGTCTTCGAGGCGGTAGGTTAGCCAACCTTGGGCGCCCTTGAGGGTGCCGATCCGTCCGCTCTTAACCAGTTCACGGACGCGCCGCCATTGCGGGTGGTGGCGGATGACGAAGGCTTCTTGAACCAATAGGCCCGCCCTGTCGCGCGCGGCAATCAGCTGCTCAGCTTCCGCCGCGTTCATCGCCAACGGTTTTTCGCACAACACATGCTTGCCGGCTTCGAGTGCCTTGATCGACCACGGCACATGCAAATGATTCGGCAACGGATTATACACCACGTCGATTTCGGGATCGTCCACCAGCTCCTGATAGGAGCCATAGGCACGCGGGATGGCGAATTTCGCCGCCAATTGTTGCGCCGTATCTGCGCTCCGGCTGGAAATTGCGCAGAGTTCGAGACCGTCGCATTGCAATAGCGCTGGAACGATATGTTCGACGGCAAAGTTAGAGCTGCTCAAAATTCCCCAGCGGGTGACGGCCATGGCATTTCCTTATTGGAGTTTGCGCGACTGAGAATAGTCGCGCGCGGCGGCGAAGCAAAGTGATGCATCGCCTCGCTACCGCGCTTGCGCACCAGCTAGCGACGCCGCAAGATTGTCGTCAAGAACAGGGAGGCCGCAACATGACATTGCCAAATATCGACACGCTGACGCAAAACGCGCTCGATCATTATCTTTTCCCGCTCGCGCGCAAGGATGAAATACGCACCGACGGCGCCACCATCTTCGTCTCGGCCGAAGGGCTGGAGATCACCGACGCGGCGGGCAAGACCTATCTCGACATGATGAGCACGCAAACCCGTGCCTCCTCGCTCGGCTACGGCCAGGATCGCATCGCCAAGGCGATCTACGATCAGCTTGTCGGCCTGCATTATGGCGGCACCTTCGCCAATGTCGTCGATGTAACGGTGCGCCTCGCGACCAAGATCGCCGAGCTCGCACCCGGCACGCTCACCGCTAGCGTGTTCGCCGGCTCGGGCTCGGAAGCCAACGAGATGTCGTTCAAGGCAGCCAAGCAATATCATCTGCTGAACGGCGTAAAACCGCACGCCCACAAGATCATCGCGCGCTGGAACGCCTATCACGGCGCCACCATGGGCGCGCTCGCCGCGACCGATTATCTCGGCACCCGCCATATCAGCGAGCCCGGCGTGCCGGGGTATAGCCATATCCCGGCGCCCAATCTCTACCGCACGCCGTTCGGCATGGATGCCTCCGAAGTGAGCGAGTTCTGCGCCGATTATCTTGAACAGCAAATTATCCACGAAGGGCCGGAATATGTCGCCGCCTTCATCGCTGAGCCGATCATGCAGGGCGACGGCGTGCAGGTGCCGCCGGACGATTATTTCGCCCGCGTGCGCGCCATTTGCGACAAATACGACGTGCTTCTGATCGCTGACGAGGTAATCACCGGCTTTGGGCGCACCGGCAAATGGTTCGCCATGGAGCATTGGGGCATTCAGGGCGATATCATGTCGATCGGCAAAGCGATTTCGGCTGGATATTTTCCGCTCGGCGTCTCCACCGTCTCGTCAAAGGTGCATGATGCGTTGACGCAATATGTCCATGTCCAGACCTATAACGGCCACCCCGGCGGCTGCGCCGCGGCGCTGGAGACCATCGCCATATTGGAGGAAGGCGATCTTCTTGCGAAGGGCACTGAAAACGGCGCCTATTTCCTCGAACGCATGCAGCGCCTGCGCGAATTGCCCATCGTTGGTGATGTGCGCGGCATTGGTATGTGGACCTGCGTCGATTTTACCACTGACAAGAAGACCAAAGAGCCGTTCAAGGACGATACGGTGAAGGCGATCGCCAACCGCATGGCCGAGCTCGGCGTGCTCGGCGGCGAGGAGGGCACGGCCATCGAATTCGCCCCGGCCTACACCGCCACCCGCGACCAACTCGATCACTGCGTGGACATCACCGAGCAGGCGATCCTTGAGATCGCCAAGCGCATTAGCTGAGGTGCCCGCCAGTCGCCAAATGGAACGTACAAAGATTCTACCAGGCGACACCCTCCCGGACTGCTTCATGCATTCCGGCAAGCGCGACCGCGCGCCCGAGTTAATACGAGGTAGCCAAGGCCACGGATGTGGCCGCCCGGCGTTTGAGGGACCAAACAACAAGAAAGACAACGCATGAATTTGGCAGAATACAGCACACTCGATGCCACGGCGTTGGGCCGGCTTGTGGCCGCTGGCGAAGTGAGCGCGGCCGAGTTGGCGGCCTTGGCCTGGGCAGCTTATGACGCGCTCAATCCGACGCTGAACGCCATCCTCGAATTTTATGACGACGCCGAGAGCGTACCCGGCGCCGAAGGCGGCGCCCTTGCCGGTGTGCCGTTTCTGCGCAAGGACATCGGCGCGACGGAAGCCGGGCGTTTACAGGAAATGGGAAGCCGGTTGTTTGCAGGCTATCGCCCGGCGGAAGACGGCTATTACATCGCGCGCGCCCGCGCCGGGGGCTTGCGCATCCTCGGACGCAGCGCGGTGCCTGAGCTTGCCACTTCGGGATTCACCGAATCCATCCTGAACGGCATCACCGGCAACCCGTGGGATTTGGAGCGCACCGCCGGCGGCTCGACCGGCGGCGGCTCGGCGGCCGTGGCGGCGGGCATTGTGCCGCTCGCCCATGCTTCCGATGGCGGCGGCTCGATTCGCATCCCCGCTGCGTGTTGCGGCCTGGTCGGGTTGAACCCGTCGCGCGGGCGCATCAGCGGCGGCCCGAGCGATCAGGACGCGCTCTATGGTTTGGCGCGCGAATTCTTGGTTTGCCGATCGGTGCGCGATATGGCGGCAGCATTGGACGTGTTTGCCGGCCCGGCGCCGGGCGATCCGTTTATCATCACGCCGCCGGAGCGCCCGTACCGTGACGAGCTGGCGCAACCAACTGACAAGTTACGGGTTGGCGTGGCGCTGATGAAATGGGGTGAGACGGAGGTCGATGGCAAAGTTTTAAACGCTATCAAACGTACCGCCGAAACATTGCAAAGCATGGGTCACCGCGTCGAGGAGTTCGAAGCCAATTTCGATCCCGAGAATATTTTGAGAGCAGTGATGGGTGGGTTCCATCTCGGCATTTCCTCGCTCGACGAGGCCGCGGCAATGATGGGTCGCAAAATAGATTCGGACACTTTGGAGCCGGGCAATTTGAAGCTCTACCAGTCCGGTCAGACGCTGCCGATGTCCTATGCTGGCACCATCTTCGAGGCCATGCGCAAGGTGCGGGCGGCGGTCGGCATGGCGGCTAAAGATTTTGACATTCTGCTGACGCCGAGTTTGCCGAGCACAGCGCGCCCCCACGGCGAATATTCAACCACGCGAGAAGATCTATCCGCAGAGGAATATATGAAGGGCGATATTCGCCTCTTTCAATATCTCGGCGTGTTCAACGTCACCGGCAGCCATCGGTATCGCTGCCATTGGCCCATAGCGCCGACGGCCTGCCCATCGGCATACAATTGGCCGCCCGCCTCGGCGACGAGGCCACATTGGTGAAAATCGCGCGCGATTTAGAAGAGGCAATGCACTGGCATACCCGCATCCCACCGGTTCACGCGAGCCGCCCGAAATAACGCGCATATGCGCGTTGGTTGCTCTTTCTTCGAAATTATTCTTCCGCGCCGGGAATATCGCCCTTGAAGCGAGTGGCCTCGATCTAATTTGGTCTTATCATCGTAAAAATCGTGTCGGGGTTGACGACGGCGTAGTCGTTGTAGCCGAGGCGGGCGATGGGGCGGAGTTTAGCGACGTCGATGAGGCCCTCAGGCGTGATCATGTCGTCGCGGATGTGGACGCCGACTACTTCGCCGAATACCACGAAATATTGATCGGCCTCGCCCCAAACCGGAATTTCCACGCTCTTAACGTAACGGCATTCGAGATGGATGGGCGCTTCAGCCACGCGCGGCGGTTTGACCAGGGCAGATGGCTCGGGCGTTAGGCCAGCGAGCGCCATCTCGTCGACATCCATGCCGACGCTGGCCGAGGTCTTGTTCATTTGTTCGCGCGTATCCCAAGTGGTGAGGTTGCAAACGAACTCCCCGGTGGCTTCGATATTGCGCCTGGAATCTTTGCTCCAATCGCCGCCCTCGGCGGTGCTTGGGCCGGCGCCGGCGGCGAACATCACCGTTGGCGGGCGGTACGCCACGGCATTGAAAAAGCTGTAGGGCGCGAGATTGACGACGCCGTTCGCGTCGAGCGATGTAATCCAGCCGATCGGGCGCGGAATCACCAGGCTGTTGAACGGGTTCTTGGGCAGGCCGTGATCGCCTTTTTTTGGTTCGTAAAACATTTAGTTCTCCCACCCCTTAGGTGTCTATTTCTGAGTCCGGATAGGCGTATAGCCCGGCGGCGCAATGTTCAAGGCCAGCAAACTTGACGTAGCATCGGCCACGCACGATATCTCGGGTGCAGAGGATGGCGAGGGGAGACATGAATATGAACAACGACATTAGCGCGACACTAGTTGCAGTGACCGGCGCATCGGGCTTTGTCGGCTTGCATTGCGTGCTGGCGCTGCTGCAAGACGGATACCGCGTGTGCGGCACGTTGCGTGATCTGACGCGCGCGGAAAGTCTGCGGGAGGCGCTGGAAAAACATGTCGAGATCGGCGACCGGCTGGAATTCGTCACCGCCGAGTTGACCCGTGACGACGGCTGGGCCGAGGCGCTCAAGGATTGCACCTATGTGCTGCATGTCGCTTCGCCGATTCCGCGTGCCGTACCTAAAAATGAAGATGATTTGATCGTACCGGCGCGCGACGGCGCACTGCGCGTTCTCGCAGCGGCCAACACAGCGGGAGTAAGCCGGGTGGTGCTGACGTCTTTCATTGCCGCCATTATTAACGGCCACAGCCACCCCAAAACCTATCTCTACACCGAAAAAGATTGGACCAATCTAGATAGGCCGCTGCCGCCTTACCCGAAGAGCAAGACCATCGCCGAGCGTGCCGCTTGGGATTATATGGCGAGTCTCGGAGAAGACAGCGCCTTGGAACTGGTGGTAATCAACTCCGGCACGGTCTATGGCCCGATTCTCGAGGCCGATTACGGCACCTCGGGCGAAGTGGTGCGCAAGCTCATGCGGCGTGACTTGCCGGGCGTGCCGAAGCTCGGCTGGGGCTCGGTGGATATGCGTGATCTGGCCACGGCGCATATCAAGGCTATGGTTGTACCGGCGGCGGCGGGCCAGCGCTTTTGCTGCGTCGCCGAGTCCGTCTGGATGATCGATGTCGTCCGCATCCTGAAAAAGAGTTTTGCCGCGCGCGGCTACAAAATCCCCACCCGCACTATGCCGAGTATTCTGGTGCGCCTTGTCTCGCTGATCGACAAGCCGGTCCGCCTAATTCTCTACGAACTCGATAACCTGGCCGAGATCGATAACAGCCGCATCAAAGAGGTGCTCGACTGGGAGCCGCGCGGCGCCGAGGAAATGGTGACATCAATGGCCGAAAGCATGATCGAGCACAAAGTGGTGTAGCACACTTGCGCTCACGAGCCGCCGCCGGGCAGTCGGCTACGGCGGAATTTGTTGCGGCGGTGAGTCTCCCGACTTCAACACGAGCACGACATTCCCGTCCTGAACATGGATGGAATTCTGTGCTTTCTTGGGGATTGGAATTCTCTGCCTCACGCAAAGCAATATCAGAGCCGCCGCGATGTAGGCGGCATTGCAATCGAGCGGTTCCTGGTAGGTCGCGTAAAGCCGCGCCGAGACTTCGCCGTTCTGCGACAGCTCGACTTTCGTCGGCAGGCCGCTTTTTCTGCCCTGGCCATTGCGCTGAGCATACCTGAAGAGAGCCGTCATCAGCTCATCATTAGAGAATTTGATAGCCCTCACCTCACTGGGCATAGTTTAGCCTTCGACCATTTCTTGTTTTTGCCGTTTTTGCTCTACTCGTCGATAATCAACTCGGCGGCGCGCATGCCGGACATGTATGCGCCATGAGTGGTACCGGCGAAATCGATAATGGTGTGCTCGCCGCACAGCAAGAGAGTGTCCTCAACCGGCTCCGCCAGATCATCATATTAGCTGGGGCGGCACCCCGGCGTTGGGAAGGCATAGGCGCCAAGACTTGCCGGATCGACAAACCAGTGGGTGGTAAGCATTTCTGTTGGCTCGCCGACCGCGTCGCCCCACACGCCGCGCAGCACCTCAAGCGCATCGGCCTTCATCACCTCGTCGCTCATTTGGTCGGCGAGCGGCGCGTAGGCGCCGACGCTGAGGCCAAGAAAGATGTTTTCCGGCGAGAAAGTTCGGTAGCTCATCCAATAATTCCAGCGCCCCTTCGGTTCCGTCATGATGCCAAAATACTGCGTCTCGAGATCCCAGAACGGTTGTTCGAATTTAAACGCGATCTTGGTCACGCTGCCGAAGCCAATTTTCTCGATATTTTTGCGGTAATCGCTGGGAAGCGGTGGGTCGAACTTGACGGTCCCGGCTTTTAAGACGCCCAGCGGCAGGCTGCAGACGACATAATCGCCCTCGAAATCGCCTTGATCGGTGGTGACCGTCACGCCGTCCTCGCCATATTGGATCGTCGTCACCTTGGTCGAAAGACGGATGTCCAGCCCTTCGGCGAGCGGCCCGAGAATCTTGTCATAGCCGGTCGTGACCACCACATCGGGCAGATCGAAGGCATCGTCATCATCGTGTAGGACCGCCGACAGATTCTCGATCGGCCCGCCCTTTGAAAACTCGGTAAAGGCCGAAAGCGCCCACACCAGCCCTTCGTTGTTCATCGCGCCGGGGACCAGATCTTTGACTGCCTGTGCCAGGCTTCGCGGGTCGTCCAGCTCCAGTTCTTCGTCCATTTTACCGAGCGCGCCGTACCAATTCTCGTCGATCTCCTCCAGTTCGTCGTCGTCCAGTTCCTCGCCTTCATCGTCGAAGACAATCAAACTATCGCTGTCGGTCAGGAATGTTTGCGCATTGACTGCATCTGCCAGCTGCTTGGTTGGGTTCTCCTCGCTCGGCCCGTGAATCCAGCCGGCGCCATATTCGAACGGCGCGCCCATGGAATAGTCGGTGTAGAGGCGCCCGCCGATATGCGGCTTGATCTCAAGGACGATTGCCTCGGGCGCCCTGCTCGGTGAGTGATTTGGCCGCGCCGAGGCCGGCAAGGCCAGCGCCGACGACGATCACTTTGGTGTCCGCCAGCGCTTGCGCCCGCGCCCGACCGATTGAAAACGGCGCTAGCGCCGCCACTGCCGTCGACCCATAAAGCGCCGCTTCGATGAACTGGCGGCGATTGAAAAAGGCTCTTCCCATGGTTCTTCCACGGTATTTCTTTGAACTTACAATAGCGCCCCCCACAGTGTTGGCAAATGGCGGAATAACGTTCCCTTGGCGTCATGTTCCGCGCTAACATTGTAGGAGATATGGAAATAGGAGGGTGTGGAATGACCGTAATATTGTCACAACTGGGCGAATTCGAGGTGCCCGTCGGACCAGCGGAGGGACTTTGGGTTGAGCCAGCCGAAGCGACCGCGATGAGCGGCTGGGAATTACGGCCGGAGGGTCTCTGCCGCGGCGATGTCTGCGTGCCGGTGCCGCCGGGCAAGGCTGAAACGCTGACTGCCGACGGCAAGATCAACCTCGCGGCGTTCTGGGATCATATGGGCATGCCGATCGCCCATAGCGCCGACGGCGATGTCTGGGCATTGGGTGAAGGCGCCGAGAACCGCACCGCCGAGCTGCGCTCGCTTGAGGCGCCGGATTTCACGCTGCCGGATCTGGCCGGCGTGCAGCACAGCCTCTCAGACCATCGCGGTAAGAAAATCTTATTGGCGACCTGGGCATCCTGGTGAGGCTGTCGTAACGATTTGTCCGTGTGGCAAAAACTTTACGACGAGCTGAAGGACCAGAACTTCATCATTATCGCCGTTGCCATGGATAGTGAGGCTGATGCAGCACGGCCATGGATCGAAGTGGCGGCACCGGACTACCCGGCTCTGATCGACCGCGACCACCGGGTGGCCGAGCTCTATAACATGGTGAATGTGCCGCAAGCGGTGTGGATCGACGAGACTGGCACAATCGTGCGCCCGGCTGAAAATGCCGGCGCGTATGAGGGTTTTCGCGATATGGATCTGGAAACTTGGACGATGCCGGACGATGAACTCGCCACCACGATCAACGCCCAGGCTACATATATCGCCGCAGTGGGGGACTGGGTCCGGTTAGGTGCGGAAAGCGGCCATCTGTTCGATGCCGATCAAGCCAGAGCCCGGACTGCGACCGCGAGCAATGAATCCGCGCAGGCGCATTGCCATTTTCATCTCGGGCAATATCTGCTGCGCCACGGCCGTGAGACGGAAGCCCATGAACATCTGGCGGAGGCCTCGCGCCTCCATCCAACCTCGTGGAGCATCTGGCGTCAGGCGGCGGAGAAAAACGAAACCGGCCTCGCAGCGAGTGCCGAATTCTGGGATCGCGTGAAGGCTTTGGGCGATGACCATTACTACCCGCCGGTGGAATTGGCGGGCATGCCAAAATAGGGCGCGGGCTAAGACTACAGGTCATCTTAGTGGCGCCCGTTATTGGCCGGGACAGAACGTCCCGGCCAATAGTGATTTCAGGCGTGGACGGCCTGGTTTGTTGGCGCGTCGGCCCGCATGCGGCGGAGTTTCCAAAATGTGAGGCCGTGCAGGATAACCGATACCGGCACCGCAAACGTCGGGATCATCACCAGGGGATAAGCTGAAATGAGCGAATTGGGTGCCTCGCTGGCCAATAGCTGAATGCGCCCGGGCGAGGTCAGGGCGCCCATGCTGAGGGCGACAACTAGATCGGCGATGCCGAACAGACACCAAGCATAGGCGGCGCTGGCTGCGCGCCAGGATTTTCTCGCAAGCATTCCAGCCACGATGACCGCAAATATGCCGGTCGCAACGTCACCCACGCCGGCGGGCAACGCAAACTGCCAGGGCACTTCGGCGTCCAACCAGAGCACCAAAAATATACCGCCGAGGACGCGGTAGAACTGCACGCCAACCAGCCAGGACACGGGCAGTGCATCGAGCAATCGGACGAACCGCCTGGAATGCGTCAATAGTGTGAGGCCGATCACAATCGGAACCACAACACCGACCAGAATAAGCGGGACGGTGGGATTGCGCGGTGCCCAATAAAAATTTTGGTGGCCAAGATAGGTGGCGAGAGCAAACCAGCCCAACAAGCCGGCCGAAAGAATAGCCGCGCTTATCCAGCGCTCCCTGCCGCCGGGCGCCAAGCGCGCAACGCCAAACCAAATCAACAAAAGAATGGCGACAAGCAAGATTGCTTCTGCTGCTGCGGTGAACCCGAAAAGATATTGAGGAACGTGCAAATCCACTGAATCGTCTCCGAAATCATTTTAACAATGAAAAACATAGTAACTATTATATATTGAGTCTATAGCAAATATTTATCGAGAATAGTATGAGGTGGGGATGGCAAAATCCGCAGTGCCCATATGCCCTGTCGCACGCACGTTGGACGTCATAGGTGCGCGCTGGACGCCGCTTATCTTGCGCGACCTGCTGTTGCACGGGGCACAGCGGTTTCAGGATTTGCAGAACTCGCTCGTAAGCATTGCGCCGACGACACTTTCAGACCGCCTGAAGACGCTTGAGCGGCACGGCATTGTAGAGAGGCGTTTCTACTCAGAGCATCCGCCGCGCGCCGAATATGTCCTGACACGGAAAGGGCGTGAGCTTGGCCCGGTGGTGCGCGCAATGCGCGAATGGGGAGAAAAATACAAGGACTAGCCGGCGCGGGCGGACTGGGTGGACCGGAGTGTCCGTAGTTCCGGTTCGCGACTGAATATTATACGCCGCAAATCAACATACCGTGCCCGATTGACTTTCTCCCCAACCCCACTTCCCGGTTGGAGAAGTGGGGCTTTTCATGGGAGCCTAGGAATCCAGCAAGTCGCTGATCTTTGTTCCGCACCAACCGGCTTCGCGGTTGCGCCAATAAGCGTCGAACAGTTGCGAGGTGACGATGCCTGGGCCGCCATTGCCGAGCGGCTTATCGTCGACCCTCGTGATCGGCAGCACGCCGCCGGCTGAAGAGGTGGCGAATGCTTCGTCGGCGCCGCGCAGCTCATCGGGGTGAACGGCGCGGGTCTCAAACGGGATGCCCTCCATGCCGCACAGCTCGATCACCGATTTCCGCGACATGCCCAAGAGGCAGTTGGCGTCCGGCGTTGCGCACACGCCGTCTTTGACGACCCAGATGTTAAAGCCCGGGCCTTCGGCGAGATTGCCGTCCGCGGCGAGCAGTGCAGCATCGTCGCGCTCCGCTTCATAGGCTTGGTATTGCGCCTGAATGAGATCGCCCCAATGGAAATTTTTGTAGCGCGCATCGACTGATTTGCTCGAGATACGCTCGATATCGGCCATATGGATGTTAATTCCGGCCTTGCTTTTTTCCTCGCCCCAAAGCCATACGTAAGGCACGACGTAGCAGGCGAACTGATTTTCACAGAGCCTGGGATCGCGCGAGTCTTCGGCATATTCGCCGCGGGTGACATGCATGTGAATGAAGGCGCCATCCTCGCATTCGGCGCGTACCGTGCATTCGGCGAGGAGCGCCTTCGTCTCGTCGTCAGAATAAGGATTTTTTAGCTTGAATCCGGCGCAGGACGCCGCAAAACGCTCAAGATGCTCATCGAGCTTAAAAATATATCCCTTCCACGACGTGGTGACGTCATAGACCACGTCAGAGTGCAGGAATCCCGTGTCGAAAATCGAAATCTTGGCGTCTTCAAGCGTGACGAACTCGCCGTTGATATGAACGCAACCGGCAGACATAGTGCCCTCCCTTTGCGAGCCATGAGTGACGCTTCACCGCCCACTCCGGCGCGCTATGAATTTGAATGGTCTATTATTCAGGCCAATGTTGGGAACTTGTCAAGGCGCAAATACTTGGCGCACGTCGCGAATTATTTACTGCCATCCCCGTTGAGGCGAAGCGCCAAAGAAAGGGCGTGAGCGTGTAGGCCTTCGGCTTCGGCCAGCGTTTGTGCGGCGGGGCCGATCTTGGCCAGGCCGGTAGGATCGCAGGCAGCGAAGCTGGTGCGTTTCAAGAAATCATAGACCGATAGGCCGGAGGAGAAGCGTGCGCTGCCCGAGGTCGGCAGCACATGGTTGGGGCCGGCGACATAGTCGCCAACCGCTTCAGGGGTGTGCCGTCCGAGGAAGACTGCGCCGGCATGGGTGACACGCGCGAACAGGGCCTCGGGCTCGGCCACGGCAAGCTCGAGATGCTCGGGGGCGATGCGGTCCACGAGGGCCGGCGTCTCGTCGAGACTGCCGACAAGTATTATAGCGCCGTGCCGCTGCCAGCTTTCGCCGGCGATATCGCGGCGCGGCAGAGTTTCCAAGGTTTTGTCTACAGCCGCCGCCACGGCATCGGCAAAGACCGCATCGTCGCAAATGAGAATCGCCTGAGCGGCGGTATCATGCTCAGCTTGGGAAAGCAGATCGGCGGCGATCCAATCGGGATTGTTGGCGCCGTCCGCTACCACCAGGATTTCCGACGGGCCGGCGATCATGTCGATGCCGACGGTGCCGAACACCTGACGCTTGGCCTCGGCCACCCACTCGTTGCCGGGTCCGACGATTTTATCGACCGGCGCGATGGTCGTGCTGCCATAGGCCAGCGCTGCCACCGCCTGGGCGCCGCCGATGCCGTAAATCTCATCGAGGCCGGCGATCTCGGCTGCCGCCATTACCGCCGGATTGAGTGCGCCGCCCGGTGTCGGCACAGTCATGACGATGCGCGCCACCCCGGCCACCTTGGCGGGGATAGCATTCATCAGCACCGAGCTCGGATAAGCCGCGGTACCGCCCGGCACATAGAGGCCAGCCGCGGCCAGTGCGTTCCAACGCGCCCCGAGGCGCACGCCTGAAGCATCCGTATAATCGAGATCGGCTGGCATTTGCCGCTGGTGAAAATCCTCAATGCGCTTGGCGGCGAAGGCAAGTGCGGCGCGGGTCTCAGCCGGGCATTCTGCTGCCGCCGCCTTGATCTCGTCCGGCTTGAGGCGGAGTTCCGCCGCGCTCAGATCAAGGCCATCGAAACGGGCGGTATATTCCAACAGGGCGGTGTCGCCGCGCGCCCGCACGTCGGCGATGATTTCCGCCACCTTTGCGCTATTGCCGCTCGGCCCATGGCGCCGTTCCGCCAGCAGTGCGGCGAATTCGGCCTCGAAGCCGGGTAGGGTGTTATTGAGCCGGCGCGCCATTGACCGAACGGCCCGAAATGACCGCTTCTCGGAAGCGTTGCACCCAGCCTTGCATTTCCTCGGCGCGGGTCTTCATCGCGGCGCGGTTGACCACCAGGCGGGCGGAGACATCGGCGATGTGTTCGACCTCGACCAGATCGTTGGCCGCGAGCGTCGCGCCCGAATGCACCAGATCGACGACCCGGCGGCAGAGACCAAGGCCGGGCGCCAGCTCCATCGCGCCATTCAGCTTGATGCATTCGGCCTGCACGCCGCGCGCCGCGAAATGGCGCTGCGTGACATGCGGATATTTGGTGGCGACCCGCACATGGCTCCAGCGCGATGGATCGTCTTCCGACGCCAATTGCGTGGGCTCGGCCACCGCCATGCGGCATTTGCCGATATCGAGATCAAGCGGCGCGTAGAGCTCGCGGTAATCGAATTCCATCAGCACATCGGAGCCGGCAATGCCGAATTGCGCGGCGCCAAAGGCGACGAATGTGGCGACATCGAAACTGCGCACGCGGATGATGCTGAGCCCAGAGATATTGGTGTCGAAGCGGAGCTTGCGGCTGGCGTCGTCGAAAAACGCCGCCTCCGGTTCGATTCCGGCATGCGCCAGCAGCGGCGCGGCCTCTTTGAGGATGCGACCTTTCGGCAGGGCAAAGATGAACTCGTCGGACATGGGACGCGGATATACTGGGCTTGGCCCGGTTTGTCGCTAATTCTTTTCAGGCGAGCTCGAAGAAACGGCCCAATTCCTGATCGGTCACCTTGGCGCGAAATTCGCGCTCCTGGGAATCGCGGGTTGCGGCGTAGGTGTCGATAAAGCGTGCGCCGAATAGTTCGCGTGCCGCCTCGCTCGCGCGGAATCGTTCGATGCCGGCGCGGAAACTCTCGGGGAAGCGCTGACCCTCCGGCACCTCCTGGTTATACACATTGCCCTGCATCGGCGGCTGCGGCTCGAGCTCATGTTTGATGCCGTAGAGCCCGGCGCCGAGCAGGCAGGCGAGGGCCAGATAGGGATTGGCGTCGGCGCCCGGCACGCGGCATTCGATGCGTTGAGATTTGGCTGCGCCGCGGATCACCCGTAAGGCGCAGGTGCGGTTTTCATAGCCCCAGGTGGCGGCGATCGGCGCAAATATATCGGGCACGAAGCGTTTGAAACTGTTCACATTCGGCGCGAGCATGATCAGCAACTCCGGCAACAGCGCCTGCATGCCGCCGAGAAAATGTCGCATAGTCGCACTCATGCTGTCCTCGGCGCTGTCGTCGCGGAATACCGGTTGGCCTTCCAGATTCTTGAGCGAGATATGGATATGGCCGCTCTGGCCATCGGCATCGTTGCTCCAGCGCGCCATGAAGGTGACCAAGCGGCCCATGCGCTGCGCCAGGGCCTTGGTGTAGGTTTTGAATAAAATGGCGTTGTCGCCGGCACGCACACCGGCTTGCGGCGCCAGGCTGCACTCCATGAAACCAGGGCCCATTTCCTCATGGGCGGTCTCGACGGCAACGTCCATGGTATCGAAGCAATCGAGCAATTCATTATAAAACTCGGACCAAACGGCTTGGCGCTGGATCACTTCATAGGTGAGTAGCGGGGTCGAGAGCTGCAGGTCGCGATAATCTTTTTCATGCGCGCTGAGCGCAGTTTCCTCGAACATGGTGAATTCATACTCGAGCGCATGGTAGGGCTGAAACCCCATATCGCCGGCCATCTTCTCGATCCGGCGATAGATCCCGCGCGGGCAAATCTCCTCATGTTCGCCGGCGAATTCGGCCAGTATGAGAAGGTTGCGTCCCGGCGTCTCCCAGGGGATCTCGCGGCATGTCTCGGGCAACGCCCGGGTCATGGTATCGACATAACCATCCGAGCCGTCGGCGATCTGCGGCGCCTCCATGACGACGTCGTCGAAATCCAGCGCCAGCACCAACGGCGGCATGCCCCAGCCATTTTCGAGCACCGAATAAAGCTTATCGCGTGAGATATATTTGCCGCGCAACAGGCCGTTGGTGTCGGTAAGTGCAATGGTGACGTTTTTGGCATCGCGCTCTTCCACGATGCGGTGCAGGTCTTCGATGGTGTGGACGTCGCCGGGAATCATATTGGCCTCATGTTTCTTGCTGTCGCGATTTCTGTGGCGATTTCTGTAGCGATTTGTCATGCGGTGCCGCGTCGTGCCGCGCGATGTCTAAATCGCGTAGCTGGCCGCTCAGTTTATCGACCTCCAGGAAGACATCGCCACCGCCTTGGAAGGAAAGAATTATACCAAAACGCTCGGACAAGGGCGCCGAGACAATCGAAATGAGATGCAGCAGCGCGTGCGGTGCGCGCCGGTCGAGGCGACGATAGCGCACGGCATTGACGTGATCGAAATGAAGGCCGGTGCGCATGCGCTTGAGCGCCGGCAAATCTTGCAGCGCGGGCAGTTCCGCCGGTGCATTTGCTGCAATGGTCGAATCCGGTGCTGCCGTTTCCGCCGTCGATTTTGCCGTCGATTCCCACAGTGGGCGCACTAGTATGGCTGCAAAGCGGCGCGCCTCGCGGTCGTAGGCCATTTCATTCAAGCAGCCGATGGCGCCGTGCAGGCAGGCGGCAATGGCGGCCAGGTCTTCATCGTCCTCGGCGCGCAGTTTCAACGCCCTTATATCGCTCATGACGCGATCCGCTCGATATCGGCGCCGAGCGCCGCGAGTTTGGTCTCGATCCGCTCATAGCCGCGATCGAGATGATAAACCCGGCTGATCACCGTCTCGCCCTCGGCCGCCAGTCCGGCGAGGACAAGGCAGGACGACGCGCGCAAATCGGTCGCCATCACCGGAGCGCCGCGCAACGATGCGACGCCGCGCACCAGGGCGTTGCCGCCGCTCACGGATATATCGGCGCCCATGCGGGCCAGTTCCGGGACGTGCATGAAGCGGTTTTCGAACACTGTCTCGCCGATCAGCGAAGCGCCGTCGGCCAACGCCAGCAGCACCATGATCTGAGCTTGCAGATCGGTCGGAAAGCCAGGGTAGGGGTGGGTGGTTAAGTTCACCGAGCGAAGCGGCCCGTTGGCCGCGACGCGGAGGCCATCGCCGCGCTCCTCGACCGTGACGCCAGCTTGGCGCAGGCACTCGATGGGCGATGCCAAATGCCCGGCGCGCGCGCCGAACAACGTTATCGAGCCGCCGGTGATCGCGGCAGCGATGGCATAGGTGCCGGCCTCGATGCGGTCGGCCATGATCTGATGTTTGGTGCCATGCAGGCTCGGTTGACCCTGGATGCGCAGGCAATCGCTGCCGGCGCCCGTAATGTTTGCGCCCATGCCGATCAGGCATTCCGCGAGATCGGTGATTTCCGGTTCGCGCGCGGCGTTGTGCAGCACGGTTTCGCCTTCCGCCAGCGTCGCCGCCATCATCAGGTTCTCCGTGGCGCCGACCGATGGCGAGGCAAAATGGAATTCTGCGCCCTTGAGGCCGCCCGGTGCGCTGGCGCGGATGTAGCCTTCTTCCAAAACGATGCGCGCGCCGAGCCGCTCCAACCCGGCGAGATGGAGATCGACCGGCCGCGTGCCGATGGCGCAGCCGCCCGGCAGCGACACCGCGGCCTCGCGAAAGCGCGCCACCAGCGGCCCAAGCACCAGAATGGACGCGCGCATGCGCCGCACCAGGTCATAGGGCGCTGTGGTGTTGGTGATCCGCGCGGCGGTCAGGGTGATGGCATGGCCATCGCCATCGCCAGTATTTTCCGACGTCTCGATGTTGACGCCGAGTTCGGCCAAGAGCTTGGCTAGGGTGTCGATATCGGCGAGTTGGGGCACACGCGATAGGGTGACAGGCGCGTCGGTCAAAAGCGCTGCAACCATCAGCGGCAGCGCAGCGTTCTTGGCGCCGGAGATTTTCACGTCGCCGTGCAGCGGGCGCCCCCCCCGGATGCGAATTTTGTCCATGCTTGATCTTCGCCTTTCGGCATTTTCTTGGCTTCCGGGCAACTCTGGTCGTCATGCCACAACGGTTGCCGCGCCACGCTGGTTGCCTCGCAACGCCCGTTGCCGGGTCAAGATATGTCAGGGAAATGCGGTGAACAAGCGGCGGTGATGCGCCCGGCTGCGGGCATTGCGGCGAAGCATGAGCAGGCGCGACATCAATTTTTATCGCCGCTATCACTGGTATGCGCCGGGGTTTGCGCCTGTTCGCGCTTCTGGTCTTTTCGTTTGCGCAGGTTTTCACGCAGTGCCTCGGCCAGGCGCTGTTTGCGCTCTTGCTGTTCGAGTGCACGCGCCGGCGTCACCGTCGGGCCATTTTTGTCTTTGCCTCTCGCGTTCACCCTCGCCCCTTTTCTATGCTGTTAATGCGGCCAGGAATGTTGCCGCCCGGCAGCCAATATGCCATGTTCCCGGCGATTATTCGCCGCCGTAGCTCAGTGGTAGAGCGCGCCCTTGGTAAGGGCGAGGTCGGGTGTTCGATCCACCCCGGCGGCACCAGTCTTCCCACATCAATTCCAGAGTGTAACCTGAACGCGTTCAAGCGTGGCAGCGCATGTATGCTGAGTTCGACGCGCCGTAGCGGCGCGCGTAAAATGGCGGGGGATTAAACCAGCGAAGGAGTTGTGCGATGCAGATCAGACGCGTGGTGACGGGCCATTCTGACGATGGCAAAGCAATTGTCGCGAGCGACAGCAAGATCGAGGGATTCCGTCCGCAACTTTTCCCCAGCATGGAGTCTCATGCGCTGTGGGGCGGCGATCAACCGCCGACCTACCCGGATGAAGGCGCGCCTCTGCCGCATCAAAGTTGGTTCCCGCCGGTGGGCGGCTTCCGCTTCCTCGCCGTCACACTCCCGCCAGCTTCGGACGAAGCGCCCGAAATCGCCGATGAGGCGACGGCGATGGCGGAACTGGAAGCGTTTGCGCCGGGTTTGCTTTCTGTGATGGAGCCCGATGCGCCCGGCATGCACACCACCGACAGCATAGATTTCATCTATGTGATTTCCGGCGAAGTCATCATGACGCTCGACGACGCCGCCGAAGTGCATCTTGCCGCCGGCGACACCCTCGTCCAAAGCGGCACCCGCCATGCCTGGCGCAACCCCGGCCAGGAAGCGTGCCGGCTCATCGCGGTACAGATCGGTGCCGAGCGCGCGGGCTGACGAAATATCGGATTGCCGGAGTTAGGCGGTCATTTGGGCCGCCACTCGCGGGCGCACTTTTCTGCTCCGGCGATTTGCTCGGCGGTCAATTTATCTGCCACATATTCGAGTCCCTGGCGTGCGTCCTGGTGCCCTTGGCCGACAGCAAGAGAAAACCACATATGCGCCAGCACGTCATCCTGAGTGACGCCATCGCCCTTGGCGTACATAAGGGCGAGATTGTACTGGGCCACGGCTAGACCCTGCTCGGCGGCCATGCAGTACCGCTTCACTGCCTCGGCGTTATCCTGCGGCGCGCCTTGGCCGGCGCGGTGTTTGCGTCCGAGATTGGACTGCGCCTTGGCGTATCCCTGTTCTGCGGCTAGGCGATACCACTTCACTGCCTCGGCATGGTACCGAGGTTGAACTGCGCCGTGATGTCACCCTGTTCGGCGGCCATACGAAACCACTTCACTGCCTCAGCATTCTCTTTCGCCACGCCTCGGCCCTCTGCGTACATGAATCCGAGAATGGCCTGGGCTTTCGCGTTGCCCTGCTCGGCCGCCTTGCGGGTCTGCCGTGCCGCCTCGATTTGATTCTCCACCATGCTTCAGACTTCGGCTGGAAAGCCCCCGTTGTATGTAGCCAATTCGAGAAATACCGCCAATGGCTGTATCGCTTTTGCTCGGCGGAATTCGCGTTGCGAGTATAGCGCCCTTGCCTGTAGGGCAGAATTTCGCAATTCAGAACGACTGCGATTAATGGGGTGGCGGTTGGTCGGCGCCAGGAATTAGGGCAGTAATATCGGGCCGGGCGTGGGATAATCCCTGTCTAAGACGCTCAAAAAAACAACCAATCGAGGGGGATAACTTATGCTGATCGTTGCTGTGGTGTTTGATTTTGTGCCGGGCGGGTTCGACCGTATCAAGGAGGAAATTCTCGGTGCGATCGAGAATTCTCGGAAAGAAGAAGGGGCGCAGATTTATGACTGGGCGCTCGATATCACAGCACCTGACCGAGCGATTATTTTCGAGGTGTGGGACAATCAAGCCGCGCTCGATGCGCATTTCACCCATCCCTATATGGATACCCTCGTTGCAGCACTGAGCGCGGCTAATATTCGCGGCGATATCAAAAATTATTCGGCGGAAATTTACGATATTTCCGGCAAGCGCGACATGGGCTTCGTGTTGCCGACGGAGTAAGCCGGCAGTCTTGCTCCCTGCTTTTCTAGCGCGGTGACAGCGCGGCGCCGCGCCGCAAAAGCGCTCGCTTGATCGGGCTTTCGCTGTAACATGCGGGCAAATCAAAACGGGAGATCATCGTGAGCGATCATATTCTTGACAGCGACATGCGCGTCATCGCTGCCGCGATGCGGGCCGGCGATACCAGTTCCGAGGCGCTGGTCGACGAAGCCGCGCGGCGGCACGAAGCGTATGGTGCGCCGCTCAATGCTTACAAAGATTGGGATGCTGATCGGGCGCGCCAGGAAGCCAAAGCAAATGATGGCTTGCTGGCGTCCGGCTACGATGCCGGCGCGCTGATGGGCATGCCGATTTCGCTGAAAGATCTCTATGGCGTGCGCGGCATGCCAACATTCGGCGGCTCGCCAGCCGAGCTGCCGGAAAAATGGCGCGAAGAGGGGCCGGTCACTGAAGCGCTGCGGTTGGCCCGCGGCGTCGTCATGGGCAAAACCCACACGGTGGAATTCGCCTATGGCGGTATTGGCACCAACTCCCATTGGGGCGCGCCGGTGAATCCCTGGGACGCCGACAATCACCGCGTCACCGGCGGCTCCAGCTCTGGCGCCGGCGTCAGCCTCTGCCAGGGCTCGGCATTGGTGGCGATGGGTACCGATACGGGCGGCTCCGTGCGAATACCAGCCAGCGTGACAGGCAATGTCGGCCTCAAGACCACCGTCGGCCGCTGGTCGCTTGAAGGCATCGTGCCGCTCAGCCACACCTTTGATACGCCCGGACCGCTCACCCGCAATGTCACAGATTCGGTGCTCGCCTTCGGCGCCATCGACCCGGCGCATTCGGACGCCGAAGCGCTGTTTCAAAGCGTCGACGGCGCCGAGGTGGGAGACATCAACTTCGCGCTATGCGATGAACATTTTTGGGCTGAATGTTCGCCCGGCATCGCGGAAGGCGTACAGCAAGCCATTGCCGAGCTCACCGCCAAGGGTGCCCGAATCGGCTCGGTGTCGCTGCCCGAGGCCACTTTGGCACGCGAAAGTTCGCTCCGGGGCGGCATCTTCGGCGCCGAGGGGCTGTCTTTCATTGAGGAGTATTATCCCGATCGCGTCGCCACACTGGACCCGTTCGTCGCCGCGCGCTTTGACGAAGGGCGCGATATCACGGCGATCGATTATCTCAAGGCGCTCCGGCGTATTTCTGGTTTCGCCCGTATCGCCAACGACAAGCTGCGCCATATCGACGTGCTGATCACGCCCACCGTGGCGGTAACGCCGCCAACCGTGGAGGAAGTCGCGGATGTGAGCACGTACAAGCATCATCTCGGCCATATGACGCAGAACACCCATCCGGTGAACTTGCTCGAACTGTGTTCGATCACCCTGCCGGTGGCGCTCGATAGCGCGGGCATGCCAGTCGGCCTGCAATTGATTGCTTGCGGTGGGCGCGAGGAACGCCTGCTCGCGGTCGCACTTGCGTGTGAGAAGGTTCTCGGCACCGCACGTCAGCGCCTCGGAACGCCGCCACGCTGCGCCGAATAGCAGCGCCGCCCGGCGTGCGCTTTGATCAGCGGAGAGTAACTCCGTGACACCAGTCCTGCCCGAACCGCGCCATCCGGTGAAATGGCGCGGCAGGTCCTATCCGTTGCGCGGGCTGCTGTTGCTGCTCGCGGTCGGCATTTTTTGGGGCTTCAATTGGCCGGTCATGAAAATCAGCATGGCGGCCATTCCGGTTTTCACCTTCCGCGCCATTGCGCTTTTGTTTGGCGGCCTCTGCCTGGCGGCACTCTGCCGCTATATGGGATATTCGCTGAAGGTTCCGCGCGATCAGTGGTTTCCGCTGCTGTTGGTGACCGCGCTGATCTTCGGCTTTTCCGTGCTCTCGGGATATGGCGTACTGCAAACCGGCTCCGGCCGCGCCGCGGTCATGGCCTATACCATGCCGGTCTGGGCGATTCCCCTCAGCGCATTATTGCTGGCCGAGCCGATCACCTGGCGCAAACTCGCCAGCTTGCTGCTCGGCCTCGGCGGCATGGCGCTGCTGCTGATCGCCGATATCGAAACTCTGGGCGGCGCGCCGATCGGTATGGCGTTGATGCTGGTGACGGCGATTATCTGGGCCGCCGCCACAATCGCCCACAAGAAAGTAGCTTGGACAGTTCCCACCCTGGTGCTGGTCACCTGGCAATCGCTGTTAAATTCGGTGCCGCTTGCCATCGGTGCGGTCTTCGTGGATTACGACGGCGTGGCGTTTCCCGGCCTATGGCCGATCCTCGGCGTGCTCTACAACGTCTTTATCGCCACAGCCCTGTGCTTCTATGCCTATTTCGAGGTCGTGCGCATCTTCCCCGTTGGCATGACCACCATCGGTGTGATGATCGCACCGGTGGTCGGTGTCTTTTCCGGTGCCTTGGCCCTCGGCGAGCCGCTCGGCCTTGCTGAATTCGCCGCCCTCGCCCTAGTCCTCGCCGCCATCGCGCTCCCCGTCATGGCACGGCGCGGGGCTTTCCGCTGAGCGCGGCCGGCTGACAGAACCGAGCGATAAAACGCGGTTGTAATAATCTTCTAATATTTCCCGCAAGATGCTATGAGCCAGTAAATGGAGGTTCGCATGGCATACGGACGATTCGTCGGGAACGTGGCGTGCGAGAGGTCGGATCGGTGAACGAAGAGATCGCGACGGCTCCGGAATTTCGCGTTTTCAACGTATTGTGGCAATCAATTTCGACGTTGGCCCGAAACATTGTTTCGTTAGGAATAATTTCGATAGTATTTTGCAGTCCGGCTGCGATCTATTCCTTCTTTTTCTCAGATCCGTACGATTTTATCACGAGCGCATACATCACAATTGTTATCGAATAATTGTCATCGCTATTCGCGATGACGATTCTCGTTTATGGAATTTTTCAGCGCCTCGGCGCGCAGCCCGTGGGCATCGTTCGGTCCCTATCTCGAGGCCTGTGGACGGTATTCCCAGCGCTTGGCATCTTTGGCATTCTGGCCATTTCTTGGCTGTTTGTTACCGTATTGATAGGCGCTGTTATTCGCGGAATTGGCAATCTTGGCCCTGAGCATGTGTCGATAATCTCTTCGGCAGTGTCGATCGTCATCATCGCGTTTCTAGCACGCTTCTTTTGGGTGATCCTGCCAGTGGCGGTGCTGGAGCGCCGATTTCTATCGAGCTTTAGCCGCAGCGCATACCTCACAAAAGGAAATCGCTGGCGGATTCTCGTCATCGCGATACTGGTTATCGCGATTTCAAGACTTACATATTGGGGCCTCGGATTGCTTGCGGTGCCGTTAGCTAGTCTAGTCGAGAGCTATAGCGCCATCTTTCTTTTGGCGTGGGCAACCAACGCCTTTGTGACCGTCTTTAGCATCGTGGTGGTCACGGTCTGTTATTACCATTTGCAGTTGGTCAAGGACGGCGTGAAAGAACGGGATACTAAGACCGAACTCGACTGACCGCTGCCGTCACGGCGGCGGAAATTAACTCACCTTCGCGTGATTTAAGCCAGCGCCGCTGTCAGGTCGTTGTTGCTCTGCAGGAAGTTCACCACCACACGCATGTTTTCCTCGGTGCCGTCGAACAGGGACGAATGGTTCGAGCCCTTGACGACATATTTCACCGCGCCCGGGATGTTCTGCGCCAGCCATTCCTGGCCGCAGCCGTCGGGGCCGACGTTCCAGGGTGTCATGATGTCCTCATCGCCGCCGATGATCAGGGTGGGGACAGCGATGCTGGTTGCCCAGTCTCTCAGATCCATATCGATCATTGCCTGGCAGGCGCGTTGAAATACTTCTTTGCGGTTGGAGCGCTCGAGAATGTCCTGGATCATATCGACGGCGCCCGGTCCGTCGGGGCCATCGAGGAATTTGCGTGACAGCGCCTGCACCGCCAATAGCTCGGCCAGCGCGCGGCTGCCGCAGCCCATCGATTCGGCGATATCGATCCACGTCTTGAAGGTGAGCCGGCCGGCAAGATCGAGCTTGGCGGCGGAGCAATTGATGATCAGGCGGCGCGTGCGATGGCCGTACTTGGCGCCGAACACCTGGGCCACCATGCCGCCCATAGAGGTACCGTGAATATGCGCGGTCTCCAGGCCGAGAAAGTCCATCAGCCCGGCGACATCGTCGGCCCAGACCTCCATGTCGTAATCCTGGATCGGCTTGTCGGATTGGCCGTAGCCGCGCTGATCGTAATCGACGCATTGAAAATATTTCGATTCAATCGGCGTCGCCGTGGCGAAATTGAAATGGCCGAACCCGGCGCCGTGAATATGGATCACCGGGTCGCCTTCGCCCGTCACCTCGTACCAGAGATTGGCGCCGTTCACTTCCGTAAATGCCATCGATCTTCTCTCCGTTGGATCTTGTATGATTTTTCTGGAAGCCGATCTTAGGGCTGTAACCCTATCGCGCAAGATGGAATGTCGAATTTCAAAATTGCCATGCCTGCAACCATCGTACGAGGATCCCCTGGCCAGCATGCATTTTTTACCCGCAATGGTTATGCTTCGTTAACGGGCATTTTTGCCCGCCGGCCCGGACACGGACACATACTGGTATGAGCATTCTATGAGCGAGCCCGCTGACCAAGTCGATGAATTCGAAGGTGCCATCGTATTGGAGCGGTCATTCTCGATTCTCATCCGCAACATTGTTCCGATCGGGCTGGTCTCACTTATTGTCATGTCGCCGCCCTACATTATTCTCATCGTCTCAAACGGAATAGAATTCGCGGCGCTCTTATCGTTTTTTATTTCTCCGTTGCTATCTTATTTCGTTGCGGCGCTACTTTCGGTCATGATTGTTCAAATTCTCCAAGGTCAACCGGCCAGACTATTTCAATCCGTGGGGCGCGGCGTTCAGGCAATATTTCCCGTGACTCTTGTCGCCCTCGTCGCGGGTTCAATATGGGGGGTGATGACATATGGAGAGTTTGCCTGGATTGTGACTTCGTTTTCGACATCGATCTGGGGTAGCGCTAGGCTCGATGTGTTGTCGATAATATCCATTCCGGTGGTGACGATCTTCGGACTATATCTACTAAGTTTATTTTGGTTTGCCATCCCAGCTGCCGTGTTGGAGAGCCCATTCCAGTTTGATTTGGGCCGAAGTGTTGTTCTTTCCAAAGGCTATCGTAAGGTGGCTTGCATATTTTTAGTCCTGGTCATCATCCTGAACGCGGCCGCGCATTTTATCCCTGTCATCGCGAGCATGGGCGAATACGCCTCAATTGCCTTTAGCTGGGTGGCCGCCTCATTAGTGATGGCTTTTAGCGCTATCATGGCCAATGTGAGTTATTACCGCCGGTGCCGTGTTGAGAGCAGTATTAAAGCGAGCGAACAAGGGGCTGCACGCGATTTACCCGCGCCGCGTGGGTAGAAATTGAATGGTGCGGTCCAGATGAAAGTGCTGGTGCTGGGTGCGGGCGTGATCGGTGTCACAGCGGCCTATTATCTCGCGCGCGCCGGGCACGAAGTGACCGTGCTGGAGCGCCGCGAGGGGCCCGGCCTGGAGGCCAGTTACGCCAATGGCGGCCAGCTTCTCGGCGAGACCATCCACCCCTGGCTCGCGCCCGATGTGCCGGGTATGGTGCTGCGCAATTTTGCCCGCGTGGATGCGCCTTACCGGGTGCGCTTTTCGCCAGCGCCCGAGCGCTGGCTTTGGGGCGCGCGATTCTTGCGCAATTGCACAGCCGCTCGGGTGGCGCGGATCACCACCGATCTTCGGCGTCTCGCGGTTTACAGCATGGCAATGCTGAACGATTTATGCCAAGCGGAGCCATTGGATTTCGACCATTCCGGCCTTGGGGTACTCCGGCTCTACCGCGATGCCGGTATCTTCGCCCGTGCCGCCGCTGCCTTGCAGAGCGAAGATGCGGTGCGCCGGCCCGAGAAATTGACCTGGGAAGCGTGCGTGGCGCTGGAGCCTGCGCTGGCGGCGAGCCGCATCAGCTTCGCCGGTGGCCTGCATTATCATCAGGAGCAGACGGGCGATGCGCATAAATTCACCGTGGCCTTGGCCGCCGCCGCGGAGCGCCTCGGCGCATCGTTCGACTATGGCCGCAACGTTGTGCGCTTGACGCATAGCGGTGGCAAAGTAACCGGTGCGGAGACCGATCAGGGTGAACAACAAGCCGATGCGGTGCTGCTCTCGCTCGGTTGCCATAGCGCCAATCTGGTGCGTCCGCTCGGCCTCCGCCTGCCGATCTATCCGGTGAAGGGATATTCCCAGACCTTTGCCGCCGATGGCGCAGGCGCGCCCAAGATGGCGCTGCAGGATGTTGCGCATAAAACCGGCATTACACCTTTCGGCGATCGCTTGCGTATTGCCGGTACGGCGGAGCTGGACGGCTTTAACAAACGCGCCGATCCGCGCCGCGCCGCCGCCATGCTCGACGACCTCATGACGATCCTGCCGAATTGTGGCGATCCTTCGAAAGCCGAGCTATGGACGGGCCTCCGACCCCTGACGCCGGATTGCGCGCCGATCATTGGGCCCAGCCCACGCGAGAATCTATATCTCGATACCGGCCATGGCAGCCTCGGGTGGACATTGGCCTGTGGCTCTGGGCGGGTGATCGCCGATATAATCTCGGGCCGCCCGCCGACGGTTTCATTGGACGGGTTTACCATCAACAGATTCTTGTAACGTTAGGGAGCTACACCATGGCTGAGTTGGACGGCAAAGTAATTCTTATCACCGGCGCATCGCGCGGCATCGGCAAAGCGGCCTTCGAGCAGGCTATCGCCGCCGGCGGCGAAGTGATCCTGCATTACGGCCGCAGCCATGACGCGGCGGCGAGCCTGGTCGATGCGGCAGGAGCGGGGCGCAGCAAGGCGATCTCCGCCGATCTTGCCAAGCCCGAGGATGTTGCCCGCTTGTGGGATGAGGCGCTCGCCTGGAAGGGGCGGATCGACGTGTTGGTCAACAATGCCGCAGTCTATGAGCCGGCCGATGTCGATTCGAATATCGAGGATTGGCACGCCGCCTGGGCGCGTACCCTGCAAGTCAATCTGCGGGCGCCGGGCGATCTATGCCGAGCCGCCATCCAACATTACCGCACCCGCGGCGGCGGCATCATCGTCAATGTGACCAGCCGTGGCGCCTATCGCGGAGAGCAGCCCGAATACTGCCACTACTCAGCCAGCAAGGGCGGGCTCGGCTCACTGACACGCACCATCTCCCGCGCCTTCGGCAAAGACGGCGTGCTTGCCTATGCGGTTTCACCCGGCTGGACGGCGACGGATATGGCGCTCCAGGGCGCGACGCCTGAACATCTCGCGGCGGCGGTGCGCGACATGCCGCTCGGCGAAATAACGCCGCCCGAGGATGTCGCCGAGATCATCACCTTCCTTTCTTCCGGGCGCGCCCGCCACGCCACGGGCATCACGGTGGATGTCACGGGCGGCTCCTATGTCCGTTAGGCACGGACACGGCGCCTGGTGCCGGGTGCTGGCTAAGCGCTCTCCGCTTCTTCGCGCGCCAGTTCCAGCGTGAGCCATTGGTCTTCGGCTGCCGCCAGATTCGTCTCGGCCTGCTTTAACCCGCTTGCCGCTGCCTCGAAGGCATCTGGGTCGCGGGCGAACAACCCGCCATCGGCCAGCGCTTTGTTGTGCGCTTTGATCTCGTCTTGCAGCGCCGCGATGCGCTTGGGCAAATTCTCCAGCGCATATTTGTCTTTGTAGGAAAGCTTGACCGGGGCCGGTGCGGCGCCAGCGGTCGCGGCAAGGGCTGACGCCGCGTGGCGCTTGCTCTTGTGCAGCTCAACGGCGCGTCGTACTGGTGCTGTCGCGCCCCGGCGCTGAACCATCATGTCGCTATAGCCGCCGGCATATTCGAGCCACTGTCCGTTGCCTTCCCAGGCGATCACCGACGTCGCCACGCGGTCGAGAAAGTCACGGTCATGGCTCACCAACAACACCGTGCCGCCATATTCAGAGAGTGTTTCCTGCAACAGGTCGAGGGTTTCCAAATCGAGATCGTTGGTCGGCTCGTCGAGCACAAGTAGATTGCTCTGCTGCGCCAGGGCGCGCGCCAGCATCAGCCGCCCGCGTTCGCCGCCGGACAGCACAGTGACCGGCGTCCGCGCCTGTTCGGGCAAAAACAGAAAATCCTTCATATAGCTGACGACATGGCGCGCCGTACCGTTCACCGAGATCATTTCGCCGCCGCCGCTGGTCAACGCGTCCTGCAGCGTGGCGTGGTCATCGAGCTGCTCGCGCTTTTGATCGAGGGTGGCCATTTGCAGGTTGGCGCCGAGGCTGATGGTGCCGCTATCCGGCGTCAGCGTGCCGCATAGAAGATTGATGAGGGTGGTCTTGCCGGCGCCGTTGGGGCCGACGATGCCGATCCGCGCGCCACGCGGGATGCGCACTGAGAGATCCTCAATCACCGTCACCCCGGCGTAGGACTTGCTGAGGTGTTTGCCCTCGATCACCAGCTTGCCGGAGCTGCCGGCCTCACTGGCTTCCAAATTGACATTGCCGGCCTTGGTGCGCTGCTCGCTCTGTTTTTTGCGCAATGCCATCAGCGCGCGGAGGCGGCCCTGATTGCGTTTGCGCCGCGCTGTGACGCCTTTGTGCAACCACATGGTCTCCGCCGCGATCTTGCGCTTCAGTTTGTGGCGCTCGCTCTCACGGCGCTCGATAAAATCGTCTCGCCAGGGCTCGAATTCGGCAAAGCCGCGCTCGATGCGGTGGATCACCCCGTCGGACAACCACACCGTGGCGCGCGACAGGTTCTCCAGGAAGCGCCGGTCGTGGCTGACCAGCACCAATGCTGAGCGCATGGATTTAAGCTCGTTCTCAAGCCATTCGATCGCCGGCAAATCGAGATGGTTGGTGGGCTCATCCAGCAGCAGAATATCGGGCGATGGCGCGAGCGCGCGGGCGAGCGCGGCGCGGCGGATTTCGCCGCCAGATAGATGGGCTGGGTCTTCGTTGCCGCTGAGGCCGAGGCGTTCGACAAGAGTGCGCGCCCGGTGCACATCGTCACCCGGGCCGAGATCGCCTTCAACCGCCGCCAACACGGTGTCAAAGTCGCTCAAATCAGGCTCCTGCGATAGATAGCGGAGCGTTGCGCCGGGCTGGATAAAACGCTCGCCGGTGTCGGCCTCGACCGATCCGGCGGCGATCTTCAACAGGGTGGATTTGCCGCAGCCATTGCGCCCGACCAGACACAGGCGCTCGCCTTCGG
>Ga0115002_10001537_pt1 | contig 31598 bp, 24 predicted proteins | sample ArcticOcean_MG_C_8_FD_89576 | JGI IMG/M metagenome (GOLD analysis project Ga0115002, IMG submission 89576) | Marine microbial communities from western Arctic Ocean - ArcticOcean_MG_CB11_86 | ecosystem: Environmental > Aquatic > Marine > Oceanic | place: Arctic Ocean: Canada Basin | collected... | reverse complement strand
GGGCTTGTAAATCCTCAAGGTCATTTAGCGCCGCCGGGGGAGCCACCGTCTGCAATTCAATCAGTAATTTTTCAACCGTTTTGATGTCAGGTGCCATTTTTCGGCTCAGACTCATATTGGCATAAGATTTAAAACCAAGCAATTGGCTCTTTTCTTTTCTCAGCGACATGATTTCTTTTATGATATCTGTGTTGTCAAATTCGCCCTCGGAGGCTTTTGTTATATAAGCTCGGTATATTTTTTCTCTTAACTCTCGATTTCTCGCGTGCTGAATAAAAGGGAAAAAACTCGGGAAATCCAAGGTGAAAATCCACGGACCATCGGAGGTTGTTGCATCCTCGATGCCCTCTCTTACAGCAGTGTCAGCAGCCAGATCTAACAGAGTCGATGGAAGGCCATCGATGTCCTCTTTATCCGTCAGTTTTAATTTATAAGCTTTGGTAGAATCTAAAACGTTGTTTGTAAATTTAGTGCCGAGTTCAGCTTGTCGCTGGCTGATTTCATTGTACCTGGTTCGATCTTGATCGTTTAATCCGACGCCATTTAAGTCCGCCTCATGGATGGTGGATTCTAAAATACGCTGCTGAGCGGAGTCGAAAGACTTAGCTTCTTCACTCTCCCGCAAAGCACAATAAGCCTTGTACAGCGGTTTACTTTGCCCAAGACGATTACTCAAGGTGATAACCTCTGAGAGAAGAGGGTCGTAAACTTCACGCAATTCAGGACTATTCTTAACCGCATGGAAATGGCTGATAATTCCCCAGACCCGACTTATTTCATCATCGATCCGTTCTAACGGAATCATTAATTCATTCCAGGTGTCGGGCGAACTCTCTTCCAGGTCAGTTAAGGCTTTTTCACTCCTGCCAATTACATCTTTTACAGCCGGTTCGAAATGTTTGACCTCAATCTTATCGAACGCTGGTAATTCTGTCCAATGCACCAATGGATTATTTTCCATCAACCCGTACCTCTCCCGTTAAATATCTGAATAGTAAATATAATTTTTCAATGTAGGAGTAACCGTGGTTCTTCGTCAACGAGATTATTTAACCACGCCCTACCCCTTTATTTCGACACGTGATATATATCCCAGGTTTTTGAGCGCTTGGATAACCGAGGTAACATGATCTAACCCACGCGTTTGTATAACAAACTCTACCTCCACAGATTGTAATGGGATATTTACAAACGTCCGGTGATGATGGACCTCAACGACATTAGCCCCCTCATCAGCCAGGCACCGGGTTATATCTGATAATCCACCAGGTACATCACGAAGTTCAACAGTCAGACGGGTTAACCGTCCCGATCGAATCAACCCTCTTTCTATGATTGAGGATAGGATCATCATATCAATATTTCCACCGGATAATATGATGCCAACTTTTTTATTTTGAAAGCGATGTTTGTGTGCATAAATGGCCGCAAGTCCAACCGCTCCAGCGCCCTCAACCACCGTTTTCTCCACTTCAAACAGGTGCAGGACCGCTTCTTCTATTTGAACTTCATCCACCAATAAGATGTCTTGCACATATGCTTTTATGATTTCAAGGGCAATTTTTCCTGGCTGTTTGACCGCGATGCCATCAGCCATGGTTCGCTTTCCACAACTGATTTCCATCCCATTTAATGCTTGATACATAGAGGGGTATTCTGAGGTTTCAACTCCGACGATTTCAATTGATGGTTTTAAATGTTTAGCGGCAACGGCACATCCAGAGATTAAACCGCCGCCACCGATGGGTAGTATCATGGTGTCCAGATCGGGATGGTCCTCAAGCATTTCTAATGCTGTTGTACCCTGGCCAGCAATGATTAGAGGGTCATCATACGGATGCACGAGAAGCAAATCGTGAGATTGTGCATAAGCTATCGCATAGGCGCTTGTGTCATCGAACCCATCGCCTTCAAGGATAACCGTTGCGCCAGCCTCGCGTGTCCTTTCAACTTTTACGTGAGGGGTAAATTTCGGCATGACAATCGTGGTGGGTATATTAAACCGCTTGGCATGATGGGCGACGGCTTGTGCATGATTGCCTGCCGACATGGCGATAATACCTTTTTGTCGTTCTTCAGCTGTTAGAGATAACAGCTTCACGAGTGCCCCACGTTCTTTAAATGCAGCAGTGAACTGGAGATTCTCAAACTTTAAATAGATTTCTGCGCCTGTAATGGTTGATAAGGTTTGGGATAGGGAGCAGGGGGTTCTTACCAGAACACCTTCAATCTGTTCAGCTGCTTTTAAAATATCATCAAAAGAGATTGACATCCACTTGCCTTTTTGAGGTTAGAAATATATCTTCCAACCATCTATAAATACAGGCGAAAAAAAATACGATATCGATATAATGTATAAGAATTTCCTGTTTTAATCCATCACAATCTACGGGTGGTCTTATTAAACGATCCCCAACTCTCTTTCATCAATCCCCATAGACCGATTCGGAGTGAAACATGGCTAACATTGAAGTGGCTTTTTCCCAGGCAAAAGATCGATATGCGGAATTTAGCATTGATGTAGATAAAGCACTAAATCAACTCAAGGATATTTCCATTTCCATGCATTGTTGGCAAGGAGATGATGTAGTGGGGTATGAGAGCGTAGGTGATATAGCCGAGGGTGGTATCATGGCTACAGGGAATTATCCAGGTCGCGCACGTACGCCAGATGAATTAAGGTCGGATATCGAAATGGCCATGAGTTTAATACCCGGTAAACATCGCTTGAGTTTACATGCCTGTTATGCTGAAACAGGTGGTAAAGCAATCGACCGGAGTCAGCTTACGCCGGATCAGTTTGGGAATTGGATGGCCTGGGCGAAAGAAATTGGTATTGGTCTGGATTTTAATCCGACGTGTTTTGCTCATCCACAAGCCTCGTCTGGATTTACTCTGGGTAGTCATGATCCTTCAATCAGGAAATACTGGATAGACCACTGTATCGCCAGCCGCCTAATTGGTGCTGCCATGGGGAAAGCGGTGGGCACCCCCTGTGTTACAAACATTTGGATCCCTGATGGATACAAAGATTTAACGGCAGACCGACGAACCCCAAGAGAACACCTTCATCGCTCCCTGGATCAGATCATGGCCCGACCCATCGATTCAGCATATAATTTAGACTCAGTAGAGTGTAAACTTTTCGGCATTGGATCGGAATCCTACGTGGCTGGATCCCACGAGTTTTATCTAGGATATGCGGTTAAAAATCAACTGATCCTTTGTCTCGATGCCGGCCATTTTCATCCGACAGAGGAGATCAGCGATAAAATATCCTCCGTTTTGGAATTCGTTCCTGAAGTCCTTCTCCACGTGAGCCGCGGGGTGCGGTGGGATAGTGATCATGTGGTTATTATGTCGGACCCACTTCAAAATATCGCCCATGAAATCGTGCGGGGTCAATATCTGGATCGCGTACGTGTCGGTCTTGATTTTTTCGATGCAAGTATAAACAGGGTCGCTGCTTGGGTAATTGGAACGCGAAGTACAATAAAGGCTTTGATGTACGCCCTCCTGGAACCCACACAACAACTTAAGGATTATGAGGTGAATGAAGATTTCACCTCCAGGCTTGCTATTATGGAAGAATTAAAATCGATGCCTTTTAATGCCATATGGGAGTATTATTGTCAGCAACAGAATGTACCATCGAATTGGACCTGGTTGGAAAAGATCAGAGCCTATGAGAAAGATGTGTTGTCAGGTAGAGATTAAATGATGAATACCCTATAAAATATAATGTATTTTTATATGTGAGAACGTCGATAGTAAAATGGATAATTTCCACCAGGCGGTTTGGTTCCCTTGTTTCATATAGTGGATTTAAACCGCTTGGTAAATTTTAGATATTTGTCTTTATGGCACTGTTTGCTTCCCTCCTGGCCACGGACTCCCCCCAATTCTGAACCCCAGAGGAACCGGAATAATTTTGGTTTCCTCCCTATCCTGCTGCGACGGCTTGCTCTTGTCGATCACGGTTTCTTGAATAGATTAGACTGTAACCACCCAATATGACGGACATCGTTAAACCAATAATTCCGGGTACGATAAGTCCCCCCATCGCAAAGAAAAATCCTGTCGCCAGACTGGCTGTACTGGCAGACAATGAGACAAATGTTTCGTTGAGCCCCTGCAATCGACCACGTTCGTGCGGCGCAAGGGCGTTCGACAAAAGGGATGATCCGGAGATAAAACAGAAGTTCCATCCCAAACCAAGAAGAAATAAAGCGAGCCCGAGCGGAATGAATTGCGGAGATATGGGCGCGATAATGCAAGATGCGATGAGAATGACGACGCCCATTTTAATGACGGTATTTTGACCAAATCTGCCTATGAGCCGTCCGGTAATTCCTGACACCCCAAACATGCCTAATGCATGTGCCATGATGACCAAAGAGATATTCCAGGTTCCATGGTTGTTATGGCTCATATGTAAGGGGGTGATGACCATCAGCATAGTCATTACAAATTGACCAATAACCATCGCTGTCATGCCATATTTCACCATGGGAATCCGTAAAATATCACGGATTGAGCGTAAATCCTTGCCTTCTTCCAGGACTTCAATATCAGATTTAAAGTGTTGGGCGAGCAAGATGGGATCTGGACGGAGAAAAATCTGAGTAAGAAGTAAAGAGGTAAATCCTAACCCGAATCCTACGGCGAACGGACCAGCCATAGGGGGCATTTCAAATTGCGAGATCCATATGCCAGAAGGCGCAACCAACAGAGCCCCGCCAATAGCACTAATCGTTCCGGCAAAGACAATTCTTCCGATGATTTTAGCCCGTTCATCCGGCGGATATATCTCTGCTGCTATAAAACGGGCCTGTTCTGATGCACTTCGAGCGACCCCTGAAAAAGCCCCGCCAACGCAAAACCCTAAAAATGATTGTCCGAGCACTGACAGAAAACTGATTAAAGACGCCACCATAGATGAAAAATATCCAATGGATAATCCTGTACGTCGACCCCACCTATCCATCGCACATCCAATGGGATAAGCCGTTAATGATCTTGCCAGAAAAGCAATGGTCATGGGAACCCCGGCCATACTTTCGCTATCTGCCATTTGGGCTGATAATATAGGGACGACGGTGAAAGCGGCTACCTGCGTGGCACCAAAAAATGCCTGAGAGATGAACAGCGTTTTTGTAATTTTATTACTTACAGACCGCGAAAATGAATTTTGGGTCATATCAATAGGATGGCCTTATCATGACTTGCTCCTCTATTGTTAATAGATAAAAATCTTCGATTGATCATATAGCGTATGTTATGAATCAGCCAATGGGGTTCTATTTTTAATCGATGTCCCCAATCAAGCATAAGGATCAAGTGGGGCGCGGCCCCTACCCTAAACACTTAATTGGACTCAAATCACTTCTAATATTTCTTTATCCGGTAGGGATGGGAACGGCGCAGCAGGAAGAGTCTGATACCAGTAAGCCACCGATGCAATGTCATCCTGAAGGGGTAAATATGGCCCCCCCTGAGTCCAACCTAATCGTTGACGCCACCCAAGAGCCTGGATTGTAATCCGTAAATCTTCCTCGAAGCGAACAGGATCGACCACGTGCCATCGATACATGCCAAATCGTTGTTGAGATTTGTAAAGCCCATCCGGTCGGATCACTTGCGGTAATCCTGCATATGGGGTCGTGAATTCGACATATTCACCTTTTGCATCAAAATTATATGACCCACAAAAATAATCTTCCGTACCAGTGCCACAGATCGTTGGAAACTCCCCATCCCCGTCTATAAAGAATTTTATTTCCCCTTCTCCCCACCAACCATTACTATTCGAACCCCAGGCCATATAGGTACCTACAAATTGACCATGGCCTTCAACGCCATCCAGGATGGTGTAGACCTCTTTATATGGCAATGGGTTGACGCGTCTGAATTGAGCATGGAAATATGCCGCATCTTCAGGGACCTCAGTAAGGGTATAATCGATTTGATAATATACCCGCATTTTATCATCGGCGATATTTTCCATGGTAATCCGACATCGTTTTTTAAATGGCATCTCCCAATAGCAATTAAATGCACTTCCCGGATTTACACAGATAGCCATGGAGGATACCTGTGCATATTCTCCCCATCCACACGCAAAGAAATCCCCCACTGGACACTCCACAGAGGGCTGTTCTTCGTCATCCCAGTAAATTCTGATAATAGAAAATCGCCAATGTCCAGTCGGCGTCATCCATATATGTTGAATGGCCCCGGATCCGTCAATATCTGCCAAGGTGATTGTCTCACCCGATTCGATGTCAATCGATGGAGACATTTTCCAACCTTGTCCCAACATTCGGGCATGGACCTCGCCAGTACCTTCCGTTGCCATACCACCTTTGCCCTTGTCCCCATTAAAATTTTCAGGTGATATAGAACGGGTCTTCGCATGAGAAAGACGAGAAATATTTCCCATGTGCATGCCAAGTCCGTTAAACGAACTCATAGATTCTCTCCTTGATCAATTGTTCATTTTTGACTTAATTAACTCTATAATTGTACCTTCTGTCATCCAAACTCAGGCCAAACAGATATGCCCAAATCTATTCTATATTATATTGGAGACCCGATGTGCTCGTGGTGTTGGGGATTCCAACCAACATTTGAATCAATCATAGAAATGCTCCCGCCCCATATCGACGTCCAATATGTTATGGGAGGCCTGGCAAAAGATACTGATGAACCGATGCCCATAGACACACAAAATTATATAAAAAAGCAATGGGAATCGGTAACAGACAAATCGAGTGCTAAATTCAATTGGGATTTCTGGGAGACTTGCGAACCGCGACGATCGACTTATCCTGCATGCCGAGCAGTTATCGCAGCCGGAGAGCAAGACCCTGAAGCACTTGGAGATATGTTCCAGGCTATTCAACAGGCCTATTACCTTGAAGCACGCAATCCCTCAAATTCAGATACACTCATTAGCCTTGCTGAAGATATCAACTTGGATGTGGAACGTTTCACGAGGGATCTGAAATCTCCGGAAATCAATGAAAAATTGTATCAGGATTTTGAGATCCGAAGATCGCTGCATGCGGACAAATTCCCAACGGTTATCCTGGATCATAATCAGGAAGCGTTATGGCTTACCTATGGCTATGATGATCGGGAGATTGTCCTGGATACCCTGGAAGCGGCTTTACTCTCTTAACCCTGATAACCAAAATGTTTGATATTCGTTAATGAAATCCTCAAAAAAATTCGCCGTGCCTTGCTTAACGTCTTGTAGATAATTATCCGCTAAACACCAGGGTTGATCGGTGAAATAATCTTGATGTGGCATTGTTTTTTTAGAATAAGTCCACATCAAGGTCCTACGTATTCGCTCTATATGATAGCGACCTCGGTGTAAACCCATGGGGTTGAAAACAACGGCATCACCTGGGTCTAAGGCGATGCGGATTGCACCCGGCATTTGATTGGACGTATTGTGAACCTGATCGTCTGACTTTCGAATACGATATTCTTCGGAGGAATCCCATCTCAAATGTGAGCGTGGAACGAATTCCACATCATCACTCGCGGCTAAGGCGATTTGCATTTGAATTCCTGAACCTGATTTGATTCGAGCCTGGATCAGTTTCTGTTCTGCTTCATCTTCTGCTGTATTAAATTGAGAATCACGGTGCCAATTACCATCACCCCCACCAGTTATGGGGTTAAAAAAATAGCTGGTGGTGCGAAATAGTGGATCATCTCCTAATAATTCAGCGGCCTTTTCAAGGATGATGGGCTCTGCTACCGCATCCAATAGATAAGCCTGGTTCTCCATCTTTTCCTCATGATACCCTGGATGATTTAAATGTCGCATGACCGTCGATGCCTCGTTGCCATTTTCTTTTCCCTCTTCAGGGTTACTCATCCGCCACTTTTCAAGACACCCATCGCTGATCAAACGCAGTCTGTTTACCGCGGATTGATCATATACCGCCCGGAAAATACAATAGCCTTCTGATTCCCAATGATTTTTTATGTCCATAATAGGCTGCTATCATTCACTTTCGATCCTGGGATCTATCCATTGGTATATAAAATCAATAATGATATTAGAACTGACTACAAGCGTTGCTGAGAATAAAACAACGCCCATAATCATGGGCACATCTAAATTAAATACCGATTGTAATGCCAACGTACCAAGACCGGGCAAGGCGAAGACATTTTCAGTAAACACAACTCCCCCTAACAAAGCCGCAATATCCAAACCAAGTATGGTGATTACAGGAATAATCGCATTTCGAAGGGTATGTTTAAACAATACACGCCATTCTGATAATCCTTTTGCGCGGGCAACACGTACGAATTCCTGATTCAGAACTTCCACCATATTTGTATGCACCAGCCGTGCATAATATCCAGTCGTGACTATAGCGATCGTTATTGCTGGAAGTATGATATGTGAAAAATTTACAAAGCCAGCAACTGGAAAAAAGCCTGCTTGGTATGCTAGATAATATTGAAGCATCCGGGCTAACCAGAAAACTGGGATTGAAATAGCGATCATGCTCAGGAATAAGATCGTCCGATCTACGAGGTGACCTTTATATATTGAAGTTAATACACCAAGCGGGATGCTTAAAAGCAACCAAAAGATTACTGCTGTAATACAAAGGGTGGCCGTTGTCGGTAAGCGTATTAAAACGGCGTCTAATACGCGTTCGTTAGTTACGAGTGAGGTCCCCAGATCACCTTGAACCAACTTGCTTAAATACCTGGTATACTGGATGATGAGCGGGTCGTCCAACCTCATTTCAATCCTTATTCTGTCGATGGTTTCAGCGTCCGCATTAGCCCCGGCATACACACGAGCAGGATCAGCCGGCACTGCATGGGCAATAAGAAATGTGATAATTGTAGTTCCCCACAAGATCAATATGGCCCACAGTATGCGTTGAAATAATCTTTCAATCATATAGAAAAACTCTGGATTTGATTATCGTTAAAATTTACAAAACCATTTTATAGACGCTTCGTTACTCCACCCACATCTTTTCATACCGAAGTGGCCATACAGGATTCAACTTTAAACCCTTTAGCCATTCTTGTCTCAAAATATACATATTAGGATGGTATAAAAAGACCCAGGGTGCCTCATCTACAATGATCTTTTCAGCCGCCTGATATAGTTCCAATCGTTGTGGTTGGTCGGTTATAAACGCTGCTTGTTCGAGTAACTTGTTTACTTCCTCGTTATTATAAAAGGCCACATTGTTACTGTTAACATTTGTAATTCTTCGTCCATTTAGTAAGACATCAAGGAAATTACTCGGATCAGGATAATCCTGATACCACCCAAAGGTCCCAAAGGCCACACTATTTCTATGTCCCATGGCCTCGATGCGTGTTGCCCCGGTTACGGGCTTCAAATCAATTTTAATCCCTACTTTTTCAAGGTCTTGTTGAATCGCTTGACCAATTTTAGTTTCCGTACTGTTTTGTGCCACAATCATCAATTCAGTACTAAACCCATCTTTATAACCTGCCTCATCAAGTAATTGTCTCGATTTATCTAAATCAAAGGCGTAACCCTCAAGTCCCGGGTTATATCCGGGCATGCCTGGTGGTAAAACACCCTTGGCAGGTACTCCTCTATCGCTAATTAACCGAATGATTCGGTCTCTATCGATAGCATGATTTACTGCTTTCCTTACTTTTACCTCATCGAAAGGCTTCATTTCTGTATTCATGGATAGATAAAAAATAGCATTCAGGGATTGCGTTTCGACCAAGCGTCGTAATTCTGGATTCTTCATAACGCGGATGAAATCTGGATCTGGAATGCCCGTTGAAGTCACACTCGCGATATCAAGTTCGCCTTGTTCGAACATCATCATATGCACGGTTTCATCACCACCAACCATAATTTTAATTTCTTTTAGCTTGATGTCAGCGAGATCATAAAAATCAGGATTACGTTTGAACCTCAGAAGCAAACCACGTTGCCAATCGGCTAAGACATATGGACCCGTACCTATGGGATGAACACCAAAATCTACGCCAGCTTTTTCTACTTCCTCCCTGGGAACAACATAAGCGAAGGGCATCGCCAGAATATACAGGAAAGGCAAATCTGGTTTTAAAAGCTCGATGATAAATGTTCGGTCATCCGGGGCTTTCAATCCACTTACATGATCTATTTTGCCATCTTGATAATCCCTTGCCCCAATAATATTTCTGAAAAAGCCCTGCCCTGGCGATTTTGTTTTTGGATTCAGAATGCGTTCCAGAGTAAAGACATAATCAGAAGCGACCACGGTTCTACCATTGGAAAATCGAACATCAGGTCTCAAGGTAAAGGTCAAGATTTTGCCATCTTCGGAAATATCCCAGGTCTCCGCTTGCCATGGAAATAGATTTAATTCATCGTCGTAATCTATCAATCCATGGAACACCGTCCTAACCAATGGCCAGGTCACTACATCATACGCGATCGCCGGGTCGAGAGATCGTGGATCTGAAGGCACCGCAATACGTAATGTGTTTTTATCTTTATTTGATCGCTCTTTTGACAAATTTTCTGTACAACCAGGCAGAAAAAACCCAAGGTAAGCGAAGTAAATTAACAAGGAGATTTTATTTCGAACAAAGGATGTGATCATGGGTTTTATCTATGACCTATATTTTACCACAAAACCTTCAATTTGGAGTTCAACAGATAACTGTAAGTTTTTCTTTAACACTAAAGGTCTTCAAGGATTGGCTAAATTAGCCTTCACAGTAAAACAATATTCCCTAATTCTTTACCTTTTACCCTTCGCATAAGGATCGAGAACTTCTTGTAACCCTTGACCTAAAAGATTAAATCCCACCACGGTTAAGATAATCGCAAGGCCAGGAACAATAGTCATATGAGGTGAAACGATAAAATAAGCTTGCCCTTCAGAAATCATTGTCCCCCACGATGGAGATGGTGGAGGGACCCCAACCCCTAGATAACTCAGACCCGCATCAAGGAGCACGGTATTTGCCGTACTCAGGGATGCTAAAATGATAATGGTTGGTAATATGTTTGGTAGAATGTGCTTGATAATAATATGTGATTGCGAACAACCTATCGCCCGCGCAGAATCGACAAATTCACGGGTTTTCAAGGATAATACCTGACCACGGATAACACGTGCGATCCACGTCCAACTCACGATGCCAATCACCAAAAAAATGCTAATTAATCCCCGTTTAAGTGGGATATCGAGCGTATGCCATTCCAGGGCATCCGGGTGTAAATGGATAATTCGTCCATCCATGAGACCTGCAAACGCTATCGCAAGGAGAAGCCCAGGTATCGTCATAACGACATCGGTTGATCGCATGAGCAGGGTATTAATCCATCCACCATAATAACCAGAGATGGTTCCGACGGATACGCCAATGAATACCGCCGTCAGCATAGCGACTATACCAACGGTGAGGGATAATCGTGCACCGAAAACGACTCTTGAAAGAATATCTCTACCGAGATTATCAGTCCCTAAGGGATAAAGTGCATTCGGTGCCTGCGGTAAGCCATCTGCATTTAATCCATCGTCATGTTGTTCTAAAGGATTTTTTATAATACCAAGTTCTGATAGGAGGGGAGCAAAGAGTGCTGCACATATCAGGCATATGACAATGATGCCACCAATGCATGCTATTCGATTTTTGATAAGGGAGGAATAATCCGAACCAGGCGATGAATCGAATACGGATTCGGGTGGCGTAATCTGCTCTATGACATCTGACATATTTATTAAAAGATCAAGTCGGGACACGAAAATGATGAGATATCAGATCTGCTTCAGGAAACAATTGAAGCTTGAATAATACCCCTGTTTCTAATTGATGTATGAATAGCCTCTAATATTTTACCTTGATTCTGTATTTGCTTTTTTTCAGGAAGTGCCTTTATACAAATATCCTTTTCTCCAACGTTTTTTTCCCACCAGGATTGAACCTGCGCGCCCTTATTCGTGGACACTGGTTTTATACCCCGATGGGTATGGATTAAGGGCCTATTAAGGAGCCCGTCGTAGTCCAATACGCCACCGGTACCGATTAATAACAAATCTCCATCTTCATTAAATGGACTGTTAGTACAGATAATATGTCCATTTGACCGGTTTGCCAATTTGAAAGTAAGAGTGATATGAATCTTATTTCCAGTCTGGTTAGCAGATACATGCAAATCAATTATACTCGATCCGAGTAACAATTCAGCTTTTTTATATAATTGACATGCCTTCCACCAGTTTGATAATAAATTTAATCCACCAAAGCTAATTTCTCTGTAATACACGGGCAAGCCGAAATCCAAATGATGGATGGCGTGTTTTAAAGGCTCCAACCTTGAATCAAAATAAAAATCATCGTCGATTCGCCAATGTGGTTTGTTATCATTGGTCAACTCTGTGAGTTCTCGCCAGAATGTTTCTGCAAAGGGGATTGGCCCGATTGTGGTTACTCGCAAGCCTTTTTCCATACAGAGTAAAACAGTATTTCTCATCTCATAAAATGGAGAGAGAAATACGCATAGATCCAGGTGGTTGGTTTCGACAATGCTTACAATTGATTCAGGCGGTGCACATCCCTGGTTACTATTTTCTACCTGGGATAGCGAAACTGGAAACACGGAGGGTCCGTTTAGAATCGAACCGGGGATCTGTGACAAAACATCCTCATATCCACAAATGAGAACCTTGGGAACTTTCATGAAGGGACCTCCTCCATGAGTGGTAAACGAACGGATTTATTTTGGACAATAGCGTGATATCCAGCCAGCAATATTCCCATATGATCGCGGGCATCTTTAACTGTAAAAAGGGTGCTCTGGTCGTTGTCTATTGCCCGTATTAAGTCAATAAGAGCTAATGCCATGGGATCTTCTGCTAACCGGATAGTTGGTGAAGGTGGACTACTTGCCCACTGCATAGGGTCCTCATCCGGCGGTTCATAATCTGCGTGGATGATACGAGATCTCATATTTGAATCTAATCGAGGACGCCCTCCATCAACACGCGCCGTACCTTTGGTCCCAAATAAAACGGCCTGATTTGGTCCACCAATCGCGTGTGACCCCACCCCGATTCGACCGGATGATATAGTTCCAACCCTGCCTTTTTCGTCGATCAAGGTGAGTACACCAAAATCCTCAGCCCCCGATTTGGCATGTACAGGAAAAAAATATGCGTCACCTTGCCCATAAACTTCTGATATTTTATCGAAACATCGAGTGATTAAACCGATAGCATAAGCACCAATAGTTAATAATTCTCGCTTAAACTCAGGAAATTTCCATTGTCCTGGTGGCAAAAATGTCGCATTTCTGATTTCAACTGAGATAGGGGCTGGTTTACCTTTGTTGAACATGATGTCAACATGAATACCCAATAAATCTCCAAGTTCACAAGAATCAATGACCTGCTGGCTCTGTCTCACCAGATCGTTGTATACATAACTGGGCAGAATAGATTTCACCCCTGCCTTGTCAACGGCTTCAACGACAGAATTACATTCATCAAGATTTGCACCAATGAATTTGTCAATCCATAGATGCTTACCCGCCCCAGCAGCCATCACGGCGATATGAGATCGGCGTTCAATTTCATGGCCTATACTAACGATATCCACATCTGCTCGTTTTACAGCTTCATCAATGGGTTCAAAATACGGCACCCCTAATTTATCCGCCCATGAATGGTTCAATGGTCTTAAATATTCATCGATATCCATATCATCAGCCACCCCGATGATCCGAATGCGTGGATGATCTATAAAGGATTGAATAAAACTACGCTGATGGCTGTGGTGGCTAAAACTGACCAGTAAAACCCCATATACTCGGTCTGACATACGGGCCTCCATACTTAAAAATTCAGTCTTGGAATCTGACATACAAAATATATGAGCGGAATGTATAAAACAACCCATCTTTTATGAATCGGGAATCACGAGATAATTAATTCCTTGAAAACCATATAAAAACCGTTACATTGTGCATTAATACCACTAAAAATCAACCCCATTCCACAAACTAATGCCATGAATTATTGGGTAGAAACCATATCAGATTTTCTCTGGGGACCATGGACCGTTTTGTTATTGGTCCTTCTTGGGTTCTTGATGACGTTGGCCAGTAGGGGAATTCAGTTTAGAAAATTCACCCTTGCTATTCGTCTCGTTGCTCAGGGGGCCTTTCATAAGGATAGGGGAGAAAAAGAAGCCGGAGATATCTCTCCGTTTCAGGCGCTCACCACCGCCATGGCCGCCACCATTGGAAATGGGAATATTGCTGGTGTAGCAACCGCCATTGCCATAGGGGGCCCGGGTGCGGCGTTTTGGATGGTATTTATGGCACCTTTGGGCATGGCCACTAAATTTTCTGAGACTGTTTTATCGCTTAAATATCGTAAAAAAATTGAGGATGGATCGATGCTGGGTGGTCCCATGTCCTATCTTAAAGATGGGTTGGGATTACCCACTATAGGTGCAATTTTTGCCCTGTGTGCGACATTGGGTGGTCTGGGTGCTGGAAATATAGCGCAGGCCAACTCAATTTCGCTTGTTTTGGCTACTGAATTTAATGTGGCTTACTCGATTACAGGCGTCTTACTCGCAATAGTTCTAGGCATAGTGATCATTGGAGGTATCAAACGGATCGGCCATTTGGCTGAAAATCTGGTGCCGACAATGGTGGTGCTCTATTCGATCGGTGTGTTGGTCATTATCATTGCCAACATTGATCTTCTCCCCTCTGCAATACAGATCATTCTTACAAGCGCTTTTGAGCCTGTAGCCCCGATTGGTGGATTTGCAGGCGCCTCTGTCGCCCGAACCATTGAATACGGCATTCGAAGGGGCGTCATTTCAAGTGAAGCCGGTGTTGGTAGTGCAGGTATAGCCCACAGTGCGGCCCAGACCAAAGATCCACTTCGTCAGGGTTATATATCCATGATTGGGGTATTTATCGACACAATGATCGTTTGTTCCATGACGGCCATAACGGTGGTTATCACCGGGGTATGGAATAATGGTGAAACAAGTACAGCGATGGTCGCCACCGCATTTAATTCAACCATTCCCTATGGTGGGATAGTCATTGCACTTTGTTCACTTTTATTTGGCTTCACCACCATGGTTACATGGGCTTATTATGGGGAACAGGGTATACGGTTTGTCACTGATTCCAAAATTGTCATATATATATTTAGAGTTGTATGGTGTATTGCTGCTTATCTCGGTTCAGTTTATGAAGCGAAATTGATATGGGATTTAGGTGATATAATGATCGCGTGTATGATGTTCCCGAATCTGGTCGGACTCTTTGGTTTGATTCGAGAAATCCGTGTCATAACTGACACGGATACAGGGCATGTTTCTTCCCGTCCCACCGCTTGAAGATACGCTACGATTTGGTGAATTTTAATTAAAAAAAAGCCAATCTGGTATCGCACCCACGCGATAGCATGGCATTCTGGCCGTATCTTAATTTTATATTTTATGTGTAGTAAGGAATTATATCATCTCGAAAATTGGGCCTATTCACACCATCCTCTTTGGTTTGTCCCTATCCTACCTCGCTGCATTTCAATTGTTTAAAATCCCACCCGTATTACCTGAATTAATCGATACTTTTCAATATAATAGAAGTATGGCAGGTGCATTTATGTCCGTGTATGCTTTGACTGGATTAATTTTCTCTATTCCAATCAGCAAATGGATTGAGAAAATACGCATGCGTCGTTTTCTCATTATCAGCTTATGTAGTATGCTCTTAGGCAATATATTAAGTTTATATAAACCTGAAACCGGCTGGTATATATTGGCCGGACGAACCTTAGAAGGATTTTCATATACTGTTTTAGCAATCACCGGTCCAGTTATTGCAAATAGATATGCCCCCAAGGCCTATCTTCCATTGGTGATCAGCCTGACCGCCATTTGGATTCCAATCGGGCAACTGGCCGCCACAGGAATAACCCCCTTTATCCTATCCCGATTTCACTGGCAAGGGTTGTGGTGGGTAAGTATTATTTTGACGCTATTGATGATGATATGGACGATCATAAACCCAATGCTGATCAACTCCAACAAGCAGGTAAAAAAACGTTCTGAGCAACGAAATGATATTACCGTGTCAAAGTTCAAACAGAGATCGCTATTGACCGCTAGCGTGATATTTATGTTATGGTCGACCCAATACATCGCCTATATGACCTGGCTTCCGCTTTATTTTATCGAACATTTGGGGTTTTCTTTGGGGGAATCCCTGACTGGATATATGTTACCTGTTATTCTTATTATTATATTTAACATCCTAACAGGCGTCGCGATTAGAAATGGAATATCCGTTGGAACCCTACTTGTGATGGGACTAATATTACAAGCCAGTGCCTGGTGGCTTATCCCATTGACGGATTCAGGGCTGTCTGGTATATTGTCCCTGATTTTATATGGAATCGCGGCGGGCATAATTGCGACGTCCCTCTTTGCTATGCCTAATACAATCATGGGTAAAACGGGTGCATCTGCGGTCGCATTCGGATATATCATGACCGGAAGAAATATAGGTGTTTTCATTGGCCCTATCTTGCTCGGACAGTTATACTTGTTTGGAAGTGGTTGGTCGAGTATATCTCCGGTCTTCGCTCTTATAACCTCATTGGCTGTGTTTGCTGGTTGGATATTGTTTCGAAGATTGAAAGTTGAATTAGTTTGATTTATTTTGAAGTAGATTGCCGTTTTTTGGAGTCTTTAACTAAATCGCAATACAGATTCGGTAATTCATTTTGTTAATTGTTTGTCAATTTTTTAGTAGGAAATGATGGAAAAACAACCTGTCATCGGTGTTGGAACCTATATTGCGACGCCCAGAGCCAAAGAACTTGTTCTAAAAGCCCTCGATGCGAATAGATTGTCTTACGGCCCTCTATCTCAAGAATTTGAGTCCTCCTTTTCAGCTTTTCATGGTTGCCGTTTTGGCGTGTTGAGTAATAGCGGGACCAGTGCCTTACACGTGGCTCTTGCTACATTGAAAGAACTGCATGGCTGGAGTGATGGTGATGAGATCCTTGTACCTGCATGCACATTTATCGCGACCTCAAACGTTATCATCCATAATAACCTGACCCCCATTTTCATTGACATAGAACGAGATTATTATGGGATAGACCCAGCTCAGATTGAGTCCAGAATCACGCCTAAAACCAAAGCCATTATTCCCGTTCATCTATATGGTCTGCCAGCCGACATGGACCCTATTACAGACATCGCTAATCGATATGATTTGAAAGTGATCGAAGATTCCTGTGAAACCATGTTCGCGGAGTATAAAGGCCGTTCAGTAGGTAGTTTAGGTGATATTGGCTGTTTTTCAACATACATCGCCCATTTGATTGTAACGGGTGTGGGGGGCTTGAATACAACCAATAACCCTGATTATGCTATAAAACTTCGATCTCTTGTCAATCATGGTAGAGATTCTATTTATTTAAGTATCGACGACGATGATGGTAAAACCGATCAAGAATTGAAGTATATAATTGAACGTCGATTTTCATTCGTCAGTCTTGGTCACAGCTTCAGAGTCACAGAAATGGAAGCCGCTCTGGGCATTGCACAATTAGAAGAAGCTGATGGGATGATCGATAAGAGGCGCAGTAATGCCCAATGGCTGACGAGGGCTTTATCTAAACATGAAGCATATATTCAACTGCCCCAGATCAGGCCTGACTGTACTCATTCATATATGATGTTTCCCATTGTATTACATGAGGCCAAGAAAAATGATCTTGTACAGCATCTTGAAGAAAATGGAATTGAAACAAGAGATATGATGACCTTGATTCGACAACCGGTCTATAAAAATCTCCTGTCGATCAACGAGGATGATTTCCCCGTATCAAAGTGGGTGACGGATAACGGTTTTTATATCGGATGTCATCATAATATCTCTGAATCGGATTTAGAATATATCAGCGATATTTTTAATAAATTCTGGGTGGAAGATAGGAAGACGAAAAAAGATAGGTCCTTACTTGTCTTGATTTTTGATGAACCTAATGATGATGTATTAGGCCTCGTTGAACAAATTCCCGACAATATTGTTGATGACACCATAGCCTTGGTTCCTACGGTAGATGATCCCCGGATAGTCAAACTGAAGGCTTTGAATATCAAATTTGAGGTATGCAACGGCGATCCCACCTTATTTTTAAAAGACTCAGATTGGCCATTTGACTTTGCTGTATTGTTCCCTGCGAATGGAAATTTTGATCCACGAGATATTGCCAAAGTTTCAAATATGATGGCATCGGGACATGACATGGTAGTCGCCTCACGATTTCTAAGTGGCGGAATGAGAAGGAGTGAATCCCAGAATTCTCTTTACCGCAGCCTTGGAAACCGCTTTTTTACAAGCCTGTCCAATATATTATTTTTGGGGAACATGACCGACACCATCTCTCGTTTCAGGGCCATTCGAAAAGAACGTCTAATATCATTGGATGCTGGGCAAAATGGATATGCCCTCTTATTTGGATTATCTATTCAAGCCATGAAAGAACACTGGGATGTCAATGAAATCCCAACCCGAGAAGTCATCACGCTTTCGTCAACGCACAAACGACAGGCGTGGTTGAGTGTGGTTCCCATGTTAATGAGAATAGCTAAAGAATGGCGATCAAGATAAAATTTGAGGGAAATGAATCGTGGATTTCTGGTCAGGTAAAAAAGTTTTGGTAACGGGTGGTTCTGGATTCATTGGATCTCATCTTGTTGAACATTTGATTGAGTACGGCGCATTGGTACGAGTAGTGGGACGAAAAAAAACGACGCTCGATGAGCGGATTGGCCCTTTGGCCGACGACGTTGATTTTCTGGTTGGGGATCTATCAATTCGTGAGGATGCGTTATCGGCTTGTGAGGGAATGGAGGCAGTTTTCCATCTTGCTGGAAATATTGCTGGCGCAGGATGGAACAGTACCCATCCTGGGACCATGTTTACCGAGAATACACTATTTGGATTACATATGTTGGATGCGGCAGCAAAACGGGGAGTGGAACGCTACCTGTGTGTGAGTTCGGCCTGTATCTATTCCGGTAAGTGCGACGTTCCGACCCCTGAAAAAGATGGATTTTTTGATAATCCTGATGCCGCAAATTTTGGCTATGGTTGGGCAAAGCGGAGTATGGAAATACAAGCCCGTGCTTATGCCGACGAATTTGACATGAAAATAGGGATTGTCCGGCCCTATAATGGATATGGTCCGAGAGATGACTTCGAATGGGAAACCAGTCATGTGATTCCGGCGCTCATACGAAAAGTTGTTGAAAGACAAGATCCAATCAATGTGTGGGGAGATGGATCTCAATCCAGATCATTTTTCTATGTATCAGATTTTGTAAAGGGGTTAGTATTGGGATTAGAAAAGTATCCTGTTTGTGATCCAATAAATATTGGTACCGACGAGGAAATTACCATAAAAGAATTGATACAAAAAATCAGTCAGATTTCCGGTATAGATGTAAATGTTGAATTCGATACAACTAAGCCACAGGGCCAATTAAGGCGGAATGGAGATTTTAAAAAGGCTGAAAGACTCCTTGGTTTTAAAGCAAGCGTGCCCCTGGATGAGGGAATAGGAAAAACTATAGCGTGGTATTTGAATTCAGTCCAAACCCATCCAGTTGAAAAGCCAATATCATAACCAGATTTATTGAAGAGAATATATATCGGATATATGAAATCTACCTTGATCATTTTGACATTGAACGAAATCGAAGGTGTGACCGCCCTATTTGACCGAATTCCACTCGACACAGTTGATGAATGTCTTGTCATTGATGGTGGGTCAACCGATGGCACCATCGAGTTTTTTAATGACAAGGGAATACCGGTCATTACCCAGTCTGTCCGTGGGCGAGGCGAGGCTTTTAGAATTGCGGTTGAGGAAGCCCATTCGGACTATCTAATTTTTTTCAGTCCTGACGGAAATGAGACGCCTGAAGATATTCCTAACATTAAAATAAAAATGGATGAAGGTCATGATATGGTTATTTGTTCGAGGTTTATGCCGGGTGGTGCAAATGAAGAAGATGATGAATTATTTCCCTGGCGAAAATGGGCGAACCAGGCCTTTACAAAATGTGCAAATATTCTTTGGAGCGGCCAACTGACTGATTCAATCAATGGGTATCGTGCGATCAGAAAAGAGGTCTTTAAGAGACTTCAACCTGATGGTCCCGGTTTCGTCATTGAATACCAATTATCCATCCGTGCATTAAAACTGAAGATGAAAATATCTGAAATCCCGACCAGTGAAGGCCAGAGGATTGGTGGGGAAAGTGGAGCAAAATCAATTCCAACTGGATTACTTTTTCTTCGCTTTGTGTTTAAAGAATTGATTATTGGGAAACGATTTGATACCCTTAAACGTCTAAAGGGAAAATAAAAACCGAACCGTTCTATTAATTTTATTATCTTATAATAAGTACGAAAAATAGTTTTAAAAAGTTTTGATCCGTATTCAAAACAGGGAGAGGCCAATGGTGGCCAAGTTAGATGCGTTGTTGATTAATAAAACTTTGAGTGGTGAAACTGAGAATTTTGAAGTTTTGATTCAAAAATATTCACCTGAAGTAGAGCGGTACGTGCATTCTATCGTTCAAGACCCTCTTGATGTTCAGGATATACTTCAAGATATTTGGATGATAGCATACCAACGGCTGGATTCATTACGTGATCACACTAAATTCATAAACTGGATATATTCAATCGCTCGGAACAATTGCAGAGCCTATCTCAAAGGCCCTACACTCGAGGGAATCCCTGAGGAAAACGTTTTAACACATGAATATTATCATCCTGAGGATGAGCACATTAAACGAGAAAAGAAACGTCGGCTTTTAAAAGCTGTAGATTCATTGTCTCAAAAGCTTAAACGCACAGTTACTTTGCATTATTTCACAGGATATTCCTGTCCAGAAGTTAGTACGACTTTAAATGTTCCAGTCGGTACCGTTAAGAGAAGATTATCTGATGCAAGGAAAGAACTTCGTCGTATATTTAAAGATTGGTCTCAACAATCAGGCCAGGATTCGCTCGGTGCCAGATCACTAGTCTGGATTACTACCTTTTCATACGGTGTAAGTAGTTTATCTGATCAATTGGCTTTAAAAATTAGTTAATCCTGAGAAATTATAAAGGAACCTATTTAACATGTCACAACCGCCTAAATCAAACCCTCCGTCGGGTAAAAGTCCCAAAAAACCTGGAACGGACCCACCTAAAAAATCAAAATCGTTGTTAATATGGGCGGTTATGCTTCTCGTATTTCTGATGGCGGCCCAATTTTTTTCACAGAGCGGCAGTACGGATGTCATCATTTCCTACTCTCAATTCCAGCAATATCTCCAAACAGAGAATATACAAGAGGTGTCAATTACAGACAGACAGATCACCGGTAGGTTAAAACAAAATTCGACCACCGTAATTGAGGGGGCGACACGAAGCTTTCGTGACTTTTTTGTATTTATACCCTTTGATGATCCCGATCTGGTTAAAGAACTGATGTCAAGAGAAGTTACGGTGACCGCGAAACCCGAACAAACCAATTGGGTAGGCTATGTCGTCGCCGCACTACCCTGGCTGTTATTAATTGGCTTCTGGGTATTTATTTTACGCCAGATGCAGTCGGGACAAAAAGGAATGTTTTCTTTTGGGAAAAGCAGAGCAAAAATGATTGTCGATGACCGACCGGCTGTTACTTTCAAAGATGTTGCTGGGGTATCAGAGGCGAAAAGGGATCTTGAGGAAATTGTAGAGTTTTTAAAAAATCCTGGTAAATATCATGCCCTCGGCGGACGTATACCAAAAGGTGCCTTGCTTCTGGGACCACCTGGTACCGGAAAAACACTTCTTGCCCGGGCGGTAGCGGGTGAAGCGGAGGTCCCCTTCTTTACCATGAGTGGGTCTGATTTTGTCGAAATGTTTGTGGGGGTTGGTGCTTCAAGAGTTCGTGACCTTTTCGAACAGGCTAAACAGAATTCACCCTGTATCATCTTTATTGATGAAATCGATGCTATTGGACGACATAGAGGAGCTGGCCTTGGTGGTGGGCATGATGAACGGGAGCAAACCCTGAATCAGTTGCTCGTCGGGCTGGACGGGTTCGAAGCAACAGATTCTATAATTGTTATTGGGGCCACCAACCGACCGGATGTACTTGACCCTGCATTGCTTCGTCCTGGACGATTCGACAGGCATATCACTGTAGATAGACCTGATGTGATTGGCAGAGAAAAAATTCTCGAAATCCACGTTAAAAATAGAAATATCCCTCTTGATAGTTCTGTAAAGTTAGATGTGCTTGCAAAGGGTGTACCTGGGATGGTGGGTGCAGACCTGGCCAACCTTGTCAACGAGGCGGCGTTGCTGGCGGCTCGATATGATCATAAAACGGTTTTAAATGATGACTTTGAAGAAGCAAAAGAAAAAATTGTGATGGGCTCGAAAAGACAATTGGTCATCAGTGAAAAAGAAAAGAAAATAGTGGCTTACCATGAAGCGGGGCACGCCCTGGCCTATGAATTAATTGATGAAATAGATCCGTTACATAAAGTCACCATCTTACCCCAAGGTAGAGGCTTAGGGGTCACGATGGCGTTGCCTGAAGAACGATATTTACAATCAAAATCCTATTGTATGGGACTTATGGCTGCAGCCTTAGGCGGCCGGGTGGCAGAGCAAATCATTTTTAATGAATTTACCTCAGGCGCTCAGAGTGATATAGAACAGGTCACGCGTATAAGCCGGCATATGGTGTGTGACTGGGGGATGAGTGATAAGATCGGTGCAACGGCCCTTGGGGATAAAGACCAAGAAGTATTCCTTGGCAGGGATATTGGTCACAAAGCCAATTATAGTGAGACGACCGCTTATTTGATCGATCAAGAAATACACCGATTTGTGGATGAAGCCGAAGAGCGGGTCGGGAAATTATTAAGGGACAATTTCCCCCGACTGGAAGCAATCGCTCAAGCTTTACTCGATAAGGATACATTGACGAGGGATCAGGTTGCTGACGTGATTTACTCCGATGCTGAACGAATTGACGTTGAAGCTGCGCGGACAAAGAAAAATGGTTCAGCACCGAGTAATGGTCCGATTGTTGAGGAGGCTTCGGTTGATAAAAAGTGTGCATCCGAAACTGCGGCTGACAACGAGATTATTGTTGAGGAAAATCCAGAGAGTCAAGTTCCGGAGGCCGATCCGATTGAAACGAAAGCCAAAGAAGAATGACTTTTTAAAACAGAATGGATTATAGGTGAACATAAAAAGGCGGTGAAGAGTTTATCTTCACCGCCTTTTATTTCAATAATCTATCTCTGAGTAAATCAACTTGCGGTTGATAACACGTCTTGCAACGTCTTCAAGAAGACCTCAGTTTCATAATCTGTTCCTGCAGAAATACGAATCCAATTTTTAAATTCCACCTGTCGTCTGTTGCTAATAGAAACTTTCCGTTTTCTCATTTCAGCGACTACAGCCCTTGCTGGTCGATTAATATTGACCATTATAAATGTGCCTTGCGAAGGAATATATTCTAAGCCCATCTTATCAAATTCTTCATAACAACGCTTCTTAAATTGCCAAACGATCTCCCTCGATTTTTGTAAATGGTCCAGGTCCCGCACCGCAGCAGCACCAGCAACGCTAGCCAGGACATTTGGACCACCTGTTGAGTATTTTTTTAATTCTGTTTGAATTTTTTGTGATGCGACGGCATACCCCAGACGAAGCGAAGCCATGGCGTAGGCTTTTGAAAACGTTCGTACCGCGATAACGTTATCATATTTCATGGCCAACGGAACCGCTGAAGGAATGGGATCCTGTTCTGCAAAATGTAGATAGGCCTCATCCACGATGACCACGACACTAGAAGGGATTTTTGCGATGAATTGGTCAATTTCTTCTGTTTGTAAGAGGGTTCCAGTCGGATTGTTGGGGTTAGTGATAACCGCGAGGGTTGTTTTATCCGAAATCAAACGGGCCATGCCATCTAAATCATGTTTGTAGCCTTTAGTCATGGGGGCATTAATTACATTTACATCGACACCAAATATTTCTTTATACGTCGAGCCGGAACGTGAAACCTGGCCATAGCCAAATTCAGCTTCTATGACTTCACCACCAGTGCGACTTAAATAGGCTAAGGTCAATAATCCAAGAATTTGACTGGAGCCAGATGTTATCATAAATGGGCCAGGAGGTGATCGAAAGAATGAAGCGTTCCCTTGTTCTCGCTCAGGCAATTCAACTTCATCAAATTCAGACAAAGCCTGCATGAGGTCACCCAATTCAGTTCCGTACCTGTTTACACCGAACATACGGTCAGCAATCGCCTCAACGGCTCTGGGTGAAGGGCCAAGAGGATTTTCATTCAAACTCATCCGGACCAGTCCTGGATCAACACCTACACCTCGTACAGCTTCAATAGTGGGTTCTTTCCCGGAAATCATTTTCGTGGCCATGGCGATCCGGTCACTGAGCGCTACAGCAGCACCAGCTGCAACCGTCCCTTTTATAAAACCACGTCTGGATACGACTTTCTGCGGTAAATCTTTATCCGAATTATGCATCGGATTTCTCCTTTAGAAGTTTGTAAATGAAAATAATAATAATACGTTCAAATTCAATTTTTGTAAAATAGAGTGCAAATTAAAAGGAAATCATCTTCAATTTAGCATAACAGGTGATTGTTAAGGTATAGGACAGCATGGTCTACATAAGATCACAATATATAGATCATCTTGATTAAAATAGCCAGCTAATTAATCTATTTTTACCTTTACTTCTTGACATAAAATCCGGTTGGCCCCTAGACTATTTATTATCCGATTATGAAAAAGAGAATTCCAAAAATAGTAATGATCCGCTGACGCCTATTAATATGGATAATATACTTTTAAATATTCAAGCTTTATCGGTCGTGATTCCCACAGATGAGGGGCTCGTACAACCTGTTCGCGACATTAGTTTTTCTATTTTCCGAGGGAAAACATTAGGGCTGGTCGGGGAGAGTGGTTGTGGCAAAAGTATGACCGGTTTGTCGCTTTTGCAGCTAATTCCCAAACCGGGTTATATCAAGTATGGTGGGATTGAATATTTTCGGGAGGGAATATCATCCCCTATTCGTATCGACCAACTAAGTGGTGATCAGGATGAATTAAGAGAAATTAGAGGCAACAAGATCGCTATGGTTTTTCAGGAGCCCATGTCCTCCCTTAATCCGGTATATACCATTGGTGATCAAATAGGAGAAGCAGTTCGGTTACACCAGGGCAAAGGAAAAAAGGAAGCCAGGAATTATGCTATAGAGATGCTTGATCGAGTAGGTATCCCTGGTCCTCAGCAACGGATCGATGAATATCCCCATCAGTTATCGGGCGGTATGAGGCAACGAGCTATGATTGCCATGGCACTTAGTTGCCATCCAGAACTTCTTATCGCTGATGAACCAACCACCGCCCTGGATGTGACGATCCAGGCTCAAATACTAGATCTGCTCAAAGAATTACAATCACAAATGAAAATGGCGATCATGATGATTACTCATGATCTAGGTGTAATTGCCGATGTAGCAGATGAAATTATTGTAATGTATGCCGGTCAGATAGTTGAACAAGGCTCCCCTGATCAAATATTTTATAACTGTCATCACCCCTACACAAAAGGTTTATTATCTTCAATACCCAAAATGGGATCAAAACGAGCGGAGGTTTTAGCCTCGATACCAGGAAATGTACCTTCAACGATCAATCTTCCCAATGGATGTGCCTTTGCCCCAAGATGTAATTATGCCACAGAACAATGCCGAACATCATCTGATATACAAGAAGTTGAACCCAACCATTTTGTGAGATGTTGGCATTGGGAAAAGGTGGTCCGATGAATATTCAGTCTACGGATGGTCAATTCGGAGTGGTCGAAGGATTTTTTGGACGGAGTTGGACCTGGAAGGACCGTAAAGACTATGCATCATTCTGCCATCAACATAGATATACATATTACATTTATGCCCCCAAAAATGATGTATTTCTTCGGCGAAGATGGACGGAACCCTGGCCCATTGAGACAAAAATAAATATTCAAAAAATAGCAGTGGCTTATGAAACTTTGGGGGTCAAGTTTGGTGTGGGCTTAAGCCCATATGAGTTATATCTTGATTTGAATAAAGATGGCTTGAATAAATTGACCCGTAAGATAAGGGAAATCAATGATGTCCCTTGCGAAATCCTCTGCATTTTATTCGATGATATGCGGGGGGATATACCCAATATAGCAGAAACCCAGATTAATATTGTTCACCATGTCGCTGAAATTAGTACCGCGGAACAGATTATAATGTGTCCTACCTATTACTCTTATGATCCTGTCCTTGAAAAGGTGTTTGGGAAATGCCCAGATAAATATCTTGAAACGATTGGGATGGGCTTAGATAAAAATGTTGATGTGTTCTGGACAGGGCCGGAAGTTTGTTCCAAAGAATATCCTGAAGAACATATACTCGAAGTAACCCAAAAATTACAACGAAAACCAGTGATTTGGGATAATTACCCCGTTAATGATGGAGCAAAAAAATCAAATTTCCTTCATTTAATGGCCTTCGAGAATCACCCCGCAAAAATAAAAAATCTTATTAAGAGTCATGTCGTAAATCCAATGAACCAAGGCTGGTTGTCTCGAATTCCACTATTTACTTTATCGGATGCCTATCAAACAGGGGATGATTATTCACCGATTTATTCATTTAAAAAGGCCTGTAATGCCCTTTGTGAGAAAAAGTTATCCGATAAAATAATAGAGGACATGCCAACTTTTAATTATGTTGGTTTATTGAATTTAAAATTTGAGGACAAACAAGATCTTATCAGAAAATATCAAAGACATACCCAAAGTCCATATGCCAACGAAATTATTGACTGGCTTGAAGGTCAGTATACCTTCGATCCGGCATGTCTCACAGAATAACAATCAGTACCATATTTATTCTCAAAATATAATCCATGTCCATCATACTACAGGTAGATCAATTGCTTAAACATTTTCCCATAAAAAAAGGGATATTTAAACAAGCAGTTGGTCAAGTAAAAGCCGTAGACAATGTATCCTTTCATGTAGACAAGGGAGAAACACTTGGCCTGGTAGGCGAAAGTGGATGTGGAAAAACTACCACCGGAAGATGCTTGCTTCAAATTATAAATCCAACTTCCGGAACCATTTTATTCGGTCAAGAACAAACCAATCTGGCCACCTTGACCCCGCGTTTATTAAAACCATACAGACGACGGATGCAAATGATTTTTCAAGATCCGAATTCATCCTTGAATCCTCGGATGACGGTCGGTGATATTGTCGGCGAACCATTAAAAGTAAATAAGTTGGCGAGTGGTAAGGAATTAGAGGATAGAGTCAACGAATTGCTAAGAGCTGTAGGCTTAAAGGCCCAGGATATGCGTAAATATCCTCATGCATTCAGCGGGGGGCAGAGACAACGCATCGGCATCGCACGGGCATTATCATTGCAACCTGAACTCATTATCGCAGATGAGCCTGTTTCTGCCCTCGACGTTTCTGTTCAGGCGCAAATATTAAATCTATTATCAGAACTAAAAAAACAGTATCACCTTTCCTACATTTTTATTGCACATGATTTAAGTGTGGTTCAGCATATCAGTGACCGTGTTGCTGTGATGTATTTGGGAAAAATTGTGGAGATTGGACCTACTAACCGAGTCTATGAATCTCCAGGTCACCCTTACACGGAGGGATTGATATCTGCTGTACCAGTTGCAGACCCGAATATTCAACGATACAGGAAGAGAGTGGCCTTGAGAGGCGATGTGCCGGATCCATCCCAACCCCCTACAGGCTGTTCATTTCATCCAAGATGTTTGTATGCTGAAGATATATGTAGAAATACCGTCCCTAAATTAAATGATTGGAAAAACAAAGGCCAGGTGGCGTGTCATTTTAGTGATCAACTCTCTTTGAAGGGCGTTAATTCGCAATGAGGTTTTCATACTCTAAAAATAATAAGTTTATCTCGTTTATATATTTCATTCTTGTTCTGTCATCCTGTTCTCAACAGATTGAAAATCAAGATCAATTCACATCTACATCGGGTCGGGATCAATTGGAAGCGCCACTTTTGGCAAGGCAGGTAGCTCAGGGTAGCTTGCCTCCACTCGAGGATCGTTTACCAGAAACGCCATTAGTTGCCAAACATCCCTTTGAGGGATATGAAGAGGAAGGCATATATGGTGGTGTATGGCATCATATGCACACCAATACCGATCTCGGGTCTTGGAAAATGATAGGCGGGTATGCGCCTATCATTCGGTGGAATTGGGCTTGTACTGACCTTGAACCCGGTTTAGCAGAGGCCTGGGCATTTAACGAAGACGGGTCGGAACTAACTTTGAAATTAAGAAAAGGGCTTAAATGGTCTGATGGACAACCATATACATCCGCGTCATTCGCATTTTGGTATGAATTGTGTTTGGATGATCGGCATAGGTATGCTCCGCCTGTGTGGTGCCTGGTTGACGGAAAACCCATGACCGTGGAAACGCCAGATGATTGGACTATTGTAATGAAATTTGCAGGACCAAACTGGCTCGTTCCTCTATGGTTGGCCACTGGATTTTGGTGGTGCGAAGAATACAACATCCCTGAACAGTTTATGAAGCAATACCATCCAGATCACAATTCTGAATACACCGATTTTGTTGAATTTGAGAAAAAAAACCTATCGCATAGAAATGAAAACCGGCCTTCCCTTTGGCCCTGGAAAATATCTAAGATTGATCAAGGTGGCTTTCAAATACATCTTGAAAGAAACCCTTATTATTATGTCGTTGATGACCTTGGCCGGCAATTACCATATATCGATAAAGTGGTCACCAGCCTCGTTCCTGAATCTCAAGTTAGAGTTTTAAAAGTCCTTGCTGGTGATGTCGATTGCCAGTTCAGATCACTTGAGTTAAGAGACTTGTCCCTATTTCTAGAAGGCCGACAAAAGGGAAATTACAAAATTAAAATGTGGAAGAGTGCTTCAGGCGCTGAACCTGCGATCAATTTAAACTGGTCTGATAATGACCCTGTTTTAAGGCAATTGATACGGAATCAGAATTTTAGAAAAGCCCTCTCCCTGGGGATTGACCGTGAGAAATGTAATGCCATTGCTTATAGAGGATTACTTGAACCCCAGGCAGCAACGGTTAGTGAAGAAGCCTGGCATTTTGTAGATAAAGAAGGGGCAGCGCTTTTCGATCTGTGGAAAAAATCAGATGCTGACTTTAATCTGGAATTGGGAAACCGCCTCTTAGATGATATGGGCTTAACCAAAAGGGACGAGGCGGATTATCGGGTACGTCCTGATGGTCAGCGATTATCGATCGTCCTGGACACCCCGTCATCAAAAAATATCGTACATGAAAATGACATTGCACTTATCGTTGCCGAAGGATGGGAAGCACTAGGCATTGAAGTCGTGATATACACCCCCCCTGGGGCCGAATTGAAACTCAGGAGGGATTTGGGGGAGTTTACCGTTCACCTCCATAGCGAAGGCGAAATGGATCTTTTCACCTATCCAGATTGGGTCTTTCCCACCTCAGCAAAATATTGGCATCCTCAAGTGGGGAAATGGTATGAATCTGGCGGAACAAAGGGTGAGGCCCCCACGGGCGTTATGAAGGAATTCCTCGATATATATGATCAAATTAAGCGAGAAAAAGATTTACAGAAAAGACATACGTTGGTTCAAGAAGCCGTGAAATTGCACATCGATCAAGGACCCTTTCATCTCGGGACCGTTGGACGAATGCGTATGCCGATCATTGTAAAAAACACGTTTCATAACGTACCTGATGAGGGCATACTCGGTCCCTGGGCGATTGTAGCGCCTGGGATCAGTTTTCCTGAACAGTACTATATGGACCCACAATAAATGATTTCATTTATCTTCCGACGTTGTCTCCTTGCTATACCTACACTTCTTATTATTTCGATACTTGGTTTTGTTATCATCCAGTTACCGGAAGGTGATTTTCTGGATCGAAAAATACAAGAACTTGAGGAAATGTATGGCGATAGCAGTTCTCTTGCTCGAATTGATGAATTGAGAGCTCGATATGGCCTTGATCGGCCCATGTGGCAGCAATATATATCATGGATCTCTGGATTTGTGGTGGGTGATTTTGGTGAATCCTTTGAATACGAGAGAGAAGTTAATGATTTAATTTGGGGCCGGCTGGGGTTTACCTTACTGATTTCTATTGGCTCACTTATTTTTACCTACAGTGTAGCCATACCGTTAGGTATCTATTCCGCGTCCCACCAATATCAATGGTCTGATCACGTATTAACATTTATCAGTTTCATCGGGATGTCCATTCCCGGCTTCTTGCTGGCCCTGGCGTTGATGGTTTTCTTTTTTGAAGTCTTTAGAATTCCCTTGTTCGGTCTGTTCTCCGCTGAGTTCGAAGGGATGCCCTGGTCCTGGAATAAAGGGATCGATTTGATTAAACATCTTTGGATTCCAGTTATCGTGGTCGGCTTGAATGGTACAGCAGGATTAATGCGTATCATGCGTGGTAACTTGCTCGATGTGTTGGGACAACCATTCGTACAAACAGCCCGGGCCAAAGGTTTAAAAGAGTCCGTTGTGGTGGTGAAACATGCTGTTCGTATCGCCATCAATCCCCTTATAACTATTTTTGGTATGAGCTTGCCGAATATTCTTTCAGGTTCCACCATCGTGTCTATCGTGCTGGGCTTACCCACCGTTGGTCCTTTATTATTACGCAGTTTGTTGACGGAGGATATTTTCCTCGCTGGTACCCTTCTTATGATGTTCAGCCTACTTTTAATCATTGGAAACATTCTGGCTGATATTGCCCTGGCCTGGGCTGATCCGAGAATTCGTTTATGAGTTTGAATTCCCCAAAAGAAGTTCATGAAACATGGTCTGCATCTTTGGATGAATCAGATGCTGGGCACTTGAGTTACCGAACATTAATATGGCGACGATTCAGAAAGAACCGCATGGGACTTATCGCCGGCGGTATTCTTATCGGATTATATGTCATCGCCCTTGGTGCAGATTTTATTGCCCCTTTTCATTATAACAACATCAACATATTGGTTCGGCACGTCCCTCCGCAGGCGATTCATTATTCATGGACTGATGGATTTCATGTCTACGGATTAAAATCTACCCAACATACGGAAACACTGGAACTGATCTATGAGTCTGATCCTAAACAGATATTTCGGATTAAATATCTTACATCAGATGTAAATGACCAAATACGATTGTTTTCCTCCGAAGGGCCTATGTACTTGCTTGGGACCGACCGAATGGGTCGAGATTTACTTTCTCGTATGATCTATGGCGGGCGTGTATCGTTGACCATCGGTATTATCGGGGTATTTCTCAGTCTGATTCTGGGTTCCGTTCTCGGGACTGTCTCGGGTTATTTCGGCGGATGGACGGATGTTGTTGTACAAAGGGGAATAGAAATCC
>Ga0115002_10001535_pt1 | contig 31606 bp, 26 predicted proteins | sample ArcticOcean_MG_C_8_FD_89576 | JGI IMG/M metagenome (GOLD analysis project Ga0115002, IMG submission 89576) | Marine microbial communities from western Arctic Ocean - ArcticOcean_MG_CB11_86 | ecosystem: Environmental > Aquatic > Marine > Oceanic | place: Arctic Ocean: Canada Basin | collected... | reverse complement strand
GCATTAACGACTGGAAGGTCCTGAACGGTCATGGCTGAAATTTTAAGATCCTTTAGAAGACTTCATATCATTAATAGCTGAAAATAAATTTTCCCGCAAAGACTTATTACCCCTTTCATCGAATGGGTCATACCATCCACGAATCTTAAGCTCATGATCAATCAGGGCCACCATTGGTCGATGAGCAAATAAATCATCAGGCCCACTGCGTAGCTCTTCATTCTTCTTCTGTGCAGAAAGAGAAAAGGTTTCCAACATGTAGCCGTTCAGCTCATCTGGATTTCCAGTCAAAAACCACCAATCCTTGGACACTAATCCATGCTTCTGAGAAAATGCTTTTAATTGAGAAGCATCATCATGACTTGGATCAAGGGTCACTGAAACAAGGTGCAAAAGATTCTCATTATTTACTTCCTTACGCAAATCATCAAGTACGACACAAACTCCTGCACATTGGCCTGGGCAACGGGTAAAGACATGACTGATCAACCAAACCTTACCCTTAAGATCAGAAAAATTACGAGAAACTCCATCAGCGTCAATCGTGCTGATATCGCGCGTAACAAAGCGCTCCAGGTCATCATTAGAACGTAATTTTACTCGGTTTATCTGACTCGTTTTTAGGCTCCACAAAAAAATAAAAGCTCCCACTAGCAAGAGAGCCAATATTACAAAAGAATAAATAATCTTTGTTTCTTTATTCATTTTTCTAAATATTTTTGTTTCATTTCATTTTGAAGAATAAATTCTATGTCCTGCTTAGAGGATTCATCATTCCGGACTTCACCCTTGCGAACACCTTCCCAGTAAACCCCTCGAATGAAAGCTCTATCGTCATTCTGATCCTTATGCACTAAGGAAATCCTTAACTCTCTTGCGTACAAATCCGAATCAGTCTCACGATACTTATCTGGCTTCTTATGACCAGGGTATCTGAAAAACTTATTCATGAACTTTCTGACACGGTCTCTGTCACCTGTAATGAACGACCATTCGTCTGATGTAAAACCATGCTTAGAAGAAAATTTACTTAATACTTCAGCGCTATCCAGTTTGGGATCCATGGAAAAACCTACTAGAAGAAACCTCTTCTCTTTTGGAAAGTTATTTCTTATTTTTTCGATCCGTTGGCACACTGCTAATGCCTCAGTCTCATCTCCGGCATAGAAGTACCCTACCAAGTACAGTACGTTATCGTCATCGAAGAGTTCAACCTCTTTGCCCTTGTGACCGTCTGACCTAAACCGGTCCACGGGACGAAGCATTGGAGGCTTACCATCTACTAACTGCCGTTCGACTGTTCTTAGCCAACTATAATACACCAGAATGCCTGACAGCATTATTACGATTAAGATACAGACAGTCTTAGTAGTATAATTCATTATACTATTACCTGATTTTTGAAGTTTTGACTGACACGAAAAGACATTTCAGCTTACGAATAATACGAATTTAAGTTTTCTTGAGATCTATTAAATCTATGAATTCCATCCTAAAAATAATAAAACTAGAGACACTGGTAAAAAAATAAGAGTGTAGAGAAACAATCCCCTCGCATCTTTTCTGAGTCTGCTCTTACTGAAATTAATAGAATATTTAACCATCACTCCGGTAGCAAGCACAAGCCCCACAATTGCCCATACGTTAACGAATCCATAAAATAAAGGAACTAACATTAGCAATAATAATAATACACTAAAGATAATTGCTAACAAAGAAGTCCTCTTCCCGCTCTCATCCCCATTAGACCACATCACAAAACCAGCATCTTCATATTGTTTACGATACATCCAGTTGATAGCAATGAAATGCGGCAATTGCCATAAAAACAAAAGACCGAAAAGAAACCATGGCTGTACAAATGAAATTTCCCCATCGGCAGCGGCCCATCCGATCAATGGAGGCAGGGCTCCAGAAACTGCTCCTACTAAGGTGTTAGATCCACTCCGTCGTTTCATCGGGGTATAGATAAACATGTAAGTAAATAAGGTCGCTGCAGCAAAAGCGGATGCCTGTGAATTCACCATGACTCCCAAATGTATAATCCCACAAGCTGCTAACATCCAACCAATGATGAATGCTACAGCTGGTTTGATTTTTTTAGAAGGCAGAGGTCTAGCTGCTGTTCTTTCCATCTTTGCATCAATATCAATTTCCATTAATTGATTGAAAACTGAAGCAGCGGCAGCGGCCAAAGCACTGCCTATCACGGTATGAAAAAGTTTCCACCACTCCATGGAATATCCATATGATTTCAGTGCAAGTAAGTAGCCGAAAACAGTAGTAATAATGACAAGTAAACTTAGTCTTGCCTTGGTAAGTAATAGGAAATCTTGCCTCGTGAAATTGAGGTTATCATCAATTGATGATTCAGGTGTTTTGCTTAGTTCCACAATTATATTCTTCAGTAGAATAAGCTTTAAAATTACTTAGTCCAACGTTCCTGATCGCATTCAACTAAGCACAAGTTGCTTTTAATCCTTACAGATCAGAAGAGATTAAGCAATCAATTCAAAAAAGTGAACTGATGATGCCCACTAAGATTTAGTTTTTTTCTCTTCATTGGAATCTTCAGAAGATTTTTCTGGGTTTGTAGAAGGCGCGTTCTCCTTGTACCAAGCATCAAATTCTCCTTGTGTTTTAACTTCCATATATCCAACCATACCTGAATGGCCCGCACCGCACAGTTGCCCACAGACTGTCTCCCACCTGCCCGTCTTAATAGGTTTGAACCACATGTCTGCTATACTTCCTGGAATTGCATCCTGGGCCATGCGCATCGGGTGCAAGGCTAGATTATGGATCACATCCTTCGAAGATACTGTGACAATGCATTCTCTATCCTTTGCCAAGACCAGTTCAGTATAAACAAAATCATCTTTACCGTTTGGATCCTCCGGATCACGTCCGAGTGGATTATTTCCACTAATTAGTTCCGGCTTTGTCATTCCGAACGTACCATCTAGGCCAGGGTAATGCATCGTCCACTTAAATTGCTCTCCAACGGCCCTCACCTTAATTACATCTGGACCCGTAGGAAACTCTGCACTCCGAACTGCCCATAGAGGAAATGCAAAACCAAGTAAAAGAATTGCCTCAATGACAACGACGGCAACCTCAACATGCGTTGAGGCATGGCCCTTGACTCCGGCATGACTTGCCTTCGGGTTTCTCTTTTGCCTGAATCGAATCAGACAATACACAAAAAATACAGACCACCCAATTAAAAGAACAGCGACTAACCAGTGCACCATCTCTAGCATGTGGTCAACCATGCCCCCATGTTCGGAAGCCACCTCTGGCAAACCAATGAGTTCGTTAATCAATCCTAGAATATTCATTTTTGTATCTTGAATTTAAAATTTTTATCGCCTCCCCACAGCCTTACGCTCGCACTGGGACAAGTATCTCATAAACTTAAATATCCCTCCAAAAACACAAACCAGAATAATAAGCATAAAAAGAATAGCCACCCCCGCCGCATCAGTTACAGCTTCACCACGACTGCTCATGCAGGTAGCGCAGGATAAAATTGGGCAAGTTAAAATATTCATGATTTTGTTGAAACTGACTCTGTAATCTCAAAATATTTAATTTTATTGCGGTAAAACCAAACACCATAAATAGAGGTAATCAAACCGAGAGCAATGCCAGCAGTTCCCCACAAATATTTATTTTTTGTTAAATCACCCACAAAACCATCCCCTACTTGAAAAGTTCCCACAAAACACCATACCCCAAATCCAACCAAACAAAGAGTTGCTAGGCTAATGAATAAAATATGAAATTTCTTAAGAGACATTTTAGTATGATCTACTAGAGGGAGCAATGATTGGATCGTAAAGGGCTAAGAGGGTGAGGAACATCAGACCTATTGCAAAGAAGACCGTGTATACCAAGACCTTATAAATTAGCGACTTCTCATGATTGAGATGCATGAAAATAAAAGCCACCAGACCAGCCTTCACTGTCGCTATAGCTAATCCGATAGTAACACTTGGCGTTATCTCAGCCACTACCACAGTCAAGACAGTGCAACCAAGAAGTATCCAGCCTATGAGCCAGTATTTCTTCATGTCCTTTAGAATTTCTTCAGGTGTATCAGCCATCGTCCTATTAATATAATTTTCTTTTGGGAATAAGTTCAGTCATTTACATGAGATAAAGGATTGGGAAAAGGAAGATCCAAACAAGATCCACAAAGTGCCAAAATAAGCCACCAACCTCTACCCTGTTTGTCATGTGCTCAGGATCCTTATCAAATAACTTCCTGCCAAACACCGCAAAGTATAACAACACCAATGCACCTAATAACACGTGCAACCCGTGTAAGCCTGTCAGGGTGAAATAGATTGCATAATATGTGTTCCACTTGGGTGTAAAATTAGAATAAAGCTTAACGTCCTCCCATGGAACCAAGATAGGAGCGTGACTTTTTAGGACTTCACCCTCGTTCTCGTCTTTCCACTTGAGTACCGAGTGATTAAGCATTTCTCCAAAATCGGCTTCCTCATTATTCTCTTTTGCTTCTTGTAATACATTTTCCCTAGCACCAAGAAAAATCTTTTTGGCCATTACTGCTTCTTTTTTGGGGTCATGAGGATGACTATCATCTTTAACTTTCTGCTCATCTTCATTGTAGCCAATGGCCGCATGATCCTTGTCGTCTCCATGGTTTGCATCACTGGATCCTTGATCTGACTGATCTTTGAGCAAGGATTCCTTCCCTAGATATTTCCACACTAAAGAACTGGTCTCAGGATTTTTAGAGTCAGTGGCCCGTAAATCAATACGATCAACGGCCCCAAGATAAAGACCAGGAGTCAGTTTGGAAATCGTTCCCTTGAGCGATGTCTGGTCCCTGAACTTCACAGAATCTGGAAAAGATTTACGAAGTTTTTTCCGCTTAATTTGAATTAAAAACTCTTTCTCAGCAACGAACGATAGTTGCTTAACACCCATTGCAGGAAGCCAGCGAATTGCTTTAAAATCAGGATCTTTGGCTTTTGCCTCATCATTTGAGGAAAGATGTTTTTCTCGAAGAACATTATTAATCCGTTCCTCAATGTTTCTCAGCTCTCTTTCACTCAGTTCGATCGGATCTCCAAGGACTGATTTTCCTTCAGCATCCATAGGAAGTACTTCTCGAAATTTGGGTGTATCACCAAAAACATTTTCAAGAAATTCACCATTGAACCGAGCGACATCAATAGTCACTTCTTTGATCCCCTCATACCGGATAGTATCATCGATGTAATGTCCCTCGACGATAGAGTTATCCGACAATTTAATCCCGTAATGATTGAATTTTTTTGAATACTCAAACCCCTTATTCACCAGAAAGATAGCGGCACACAAAACAACAAGTATCATCCAAAATCGAAACTTTCCGAAATTTCTCAACCTTAACTGAAGCCAAGCAACGACAACAAAGACCGAAGACAAAATCAAAATGAGTGTATTCACAAAACCAAAAGGCACACTCAAAACACCCTGCGGCCAGAAATAGTCAGCTTCACCGGTTGCTCCTAAACGAAGGAATAGATATCCAGAAAACAGGCCACCAAACAGCATGACCTCAGAGGCGAGGAAGAGCCAAATGCCGACCTTAGCGTTCCAGAGCCCTGTATCGGGTCTAGGTTTAACTTCGAAAGGAATTTCCATATTATGCTTTTGCTGAAGTTAATTGATTATAATATTAGTGAGCCTCCTCCGACTCAGTTATTGGATCCTCTTCACCTAAAATTACTCCGTCAGGCCCTCTTTCAAACTGTGGGCTATAATCTTTCTCATGACCTGGCACACTGTATTCGTAAGGGCCACGGTATGCTATAGGCTCGCTAAGGAAGTTGCCATGCCCTGGCTTGTTTGGGGCTAACCACTCAATTGTAGTTGCTTTCCAGGGGTTGTCAGACTCAGCCTTTTTCCCTTTGAATATGCTATATATAAAATTAAATATGAATGGAAACTGCCCTATCAGCAAAATCCATACTGAAAAAGTCATCACATGATTTAGATCAATCATTTCAATGGTCGTTCCCGATTCGATGCCCGGTACATTACTTAAAATCTTGGCAAAGATAGAATCCTTTTCAAAAAGAACCTGTCCAGCAATCTGCTCAAAATTGATCCCACCGTCGTACCAGCGCCGATGAAATCCACTCATCCCTTGAATCATCATTGGGAGAAAAATTCCATTCATCGCAATTAGTGATGGCCAAAAATGCATATGCCCTAACTTGGAATTCATCATTCGCCCAGTGGCTTTAGGGAACCAATGATATATACCTGCAAAGAGACCGAATATCGTTCCAGGAGCAACGATATAATGGAAGTGCCCAATAACATAGTATGTATCGTGTAAGTGAAGATCGATAAAGTTAAAGGCTAAGGGCAACCCGGTCAGTCCGCCAAAACCGAACATTGGAAGAAACGCTAAAGCCCAAAGCATGGGCACGGTAAATCGAATCGAACCTCCCCAGAGTGAAATAAATAGGCACGTAAGTAGAATGACTGAAGGTATGGAAATAATAACTGTCGTTGCCTGGAAAAAAGTTGAGACCACATTCCCCATTCCAGTCAAATACATGTGGTGAGCCCATACAATAAAGGCAAGAAAGCCGAGTACCATGACAGCATAAACCATTGATTTATATCCCCACATCGGTTTCCTGATATTTATAGGTATAATTTCTCCAACAATAGCTATCGCGGGCAAAATCAAAACATAAACCTCGGGATGTGCCAAGAACCAGAAAAGGTGCTGGTAAAGAAGAGGAGATCCTCCTCCGGCAACATCCAACAGCCCAGCATCAACACTGCCAGCTCCTGTGAAATTGAGGCCCGTCGGTATAAAGAAACTGGCTCCTGCCAAGCGATCCATAAGTTGCATTAGAGCAGCAACCTCTAACGGTGGAAATGCCAGAAGGAGAAGGAATCCCGTGACCAACATAGCCCATACAAAAAACGGTAGTCGCATCCAAGTCATTCCTCGGCACCTCAAATTAATGATAGTGGTTATGAAATTTACAGCGCCAAGAAGAGAGGATGATATTAACATAACCATACCAAATAACCAAAATGTTTGCCCCGTGTACCATAGATTTGGTTCATCAAGTTGAGCTGTCGTAGCAATGGGTGAATACATTGTCCATCCAGCTTCGGCTGCACCTGAAGGTATGAAGAAGCTGGTAAACATTGTGACTCCTCCAAGGAAGTAAAACCAGTAACTGGCCATATTTAGACGTGGGAACGCCATGTCCGGAGCTCCAATTTGTAGTGGTGTTACAAAATTACCAAATGCACCAAAGGCCAAAGGGACAATGCCCAGAAATACCATGATCGTTCCGTGCATAGCACCAAACATATTGTAGAGGTCACCTGTGACTCTCCCTTCATTATTTAGCCAAGAGTCATTCAAAAATGCAGCCAATATGCCAGGCAATGGCTTTTCAGGGGTGGCAATACTCCAGCGCATTACCATCATTAAATAAAATCCAATGAAAAGAAAAATTAGTGCCGTGATTCCATATTGATACCCAATAATTTTATGATCCGTAGAAAAAAGATATTTCTTTATGAACGGAAGATCATGGTGGTGATCATCATGATCTTGCTCGTTTGCGGATTCTGCTGTTGATGTTCCTGACCCCATTGTTCTCGAATAATTAAAGTTGTATGAATCTATGTGGTTTTAGAATTTATTAGTTCATTTCCCGTCTTCCCTGAATGAATTCGTGCCGTCTCCCCTTCATTCTCCCCTTCATTCTCCCCTTCATTCTCCCCTTCATTCTCCCCTTCATTCTCCCCTTCATTCTCCCCTTTAGGTTCTTCCGGAGCAACCCATTCCGGCTGATCTCCTGGAAGCATTGTTTCCTCAGGAGATAGTTCTACTGAAGTGTATTGGTTGGGGCGATTCCCAAATTTCTGGCGCGCACTTCCTACCATTTCTTTCGTAACGACCGACTCATTAATATTGCCAAACTTCGATCTCACGTAAGTCATGACTTGGGCAACCTGCTTATCGTTTAATGCACCTTTTTGCGCAGGCATTTCTTGCCCACCGTAAGAAACACCTTTGACTGTTATTGGGCCTCGTATTCCATTTAATACTATTTGAGCAAAACGCTCAGTGCCGTTTGTCACCCACTCGGATTCTACGAGAGGCGGGATCTGCCCCTGCCCAGCGCCGGTGGCCTGATGGCAACCATTGCATACGGCCTTGTAAACAGCTTCACCACCCTTCACATATTTCTCTAATTCACTCAATTCTGGAGCTTTACCAGAGAGACCAACAGGCACGCCCGGCTCGTAACCGCTCTTATTATTATTAGCAAATTCAAAACCCCCACTATTCGCTCCAACGTAGCCCCCTCCAACAATTAAAATAACCACACAAATGATGAGGAGCCAAACTGGAAAAGGGTCTGTCCCTTGATGAGGTTTCAGATTTTCTTCAGCTTGATGATTTGCAATAGAAGCGCAATCTCGAACACTTTGTTTGTGATCGTAGTCTCGGTTTTCTTGTTGCTCGCTCATTTGGTTAATATCTTCTGCTACTTAGCTTTGCCGTCACCTTCATTGTTTTCAGATCCATCTTCTACATTACTGGAGAATGGATCGTCCTTCTTTAGCGTCATTAAATACCCCACCAATGCTTTCGCTCTTTCGGTAGGAATGACTTCATATTCATTAGTTTCATCATTTTTAAAATGAATATTAGCTAAAGCATGCTCAGACCTTTGTCCCTTAATTTTCCTTTTAGCATAAAGATGCCTAAACGACGGCATCATCGAAAAATCCCTCTTGGATTGAGGGTTATATAAATGCTCATGATGCCAGTTCTCATCGTGGCGATATCCAACATTACTCAGATCCGGACCAATTCTTTGAATCCCTAAGTAAGCAAATTGCTCACCATCATAATCACCTGAACGAGTCTCCCTTATCCTTATTGGCAATTCAACTGTACCTTCTTTTCCAAAGTCAGGTCTCCATGACTCAAAACCCATATAAGTGGGGCGAATCATTTGCGTATGGCAATGAGCGCAGCCTTCCTGCGCATAAACAATCTGGCCTTGTCTGAAAATATTTGGTTTCCCTGCAGGATAAGTGAACAACTTTCCTGTTTCAGCGTCAGTCCACTCCACAGGCTCCGCCTTCATTTTATTATGCGGAATAACGATCAAACAAAGCCAAGGCACAAAAAACGTTGCCGTTATGCCCAGAATAAATTGTTTTAATGAATTCATTACCTATTAATCGATTAACCTGAGCTTTCTTGACGGCCGCCAAATTTAGATAAAATCTCACGGCGACCGGACCGTAAGAGAATGGAAATTAAATTCAAAAGGAAACTTAAATTGGCTAGCACAATAAAAGCCCAAGCCACTGAGGCTCCAATGGCATAAGGTTTGCCAGCTGAAACCGCATTTTCTAGAGGTGCATCAAATTTTCCATATGCACCAGACTGCCACACTCCTCCAAAATAATGCATAATTAAAAGAGTTCCCATCGCATAAATAGATAAGATGAAGTGAGAATTTATTCTTTTCAGATTTGGCCATTCAGTTCCTGTGAGACGAGGAACCATAAAATAAATTGCCCCAAAAATCGTCATTGAGAAGAACCCATAAACAACAAGTATCTGTGTACCCATTGAAGTAAGACTGATTTGAGTAAACTTTCCTATTGCAAGGAAAGAGCTTAACGCTGAAAAAACACAATAAATAATAAAGAACGAAATGCCTGCAAGGGTAAAGCGCAAAGCCGGACTCGAATTGACTGCTGATTGATTTCCTCGAACTGTCTTGAGTTGGTTGACGACAATTATGAAAACAGGAATCAGAATGAATATTACTGCCGCACCAGAAACAGCTGGCATCCAAGCCGGTAATGGCCCGCCCATAAACTTTTGGATACCTGTCCAGCCTCCAAACACTGCTAAGCCCCAAAAACCATAGTAACCCAATTGCGCTGAATGCACTGGCCTGCCAATAATCTTAGGGATTAAGTAATAGGCACAGGCAAGTCCGATCGGCACAAGGACCAAATAAATCATACTGCCCATGAACCAGGCATTAGTCGCCGCCTTCGCTACAGCTGATCCCGGAAAAATATGAATGAAAAGATTAGCAGTTATGAAAATCCACGGGAACCAAAAGCATGCTCCAAGAATGTACCAAACAGATATATAAACCTCTTTGTCCTGTCGACGATGAAACATTGTAATAAGCCAAATCACAATCAATGAAAAAGCTCCACAGAGTATAGGCCAAACAGCTTTCGGAAAAGCAAGCCATTCAATTGATGTTCCGTGACCAGTTAAAATTCCAAGGACTCCAATCAATACGCCTAAGTTCCAAAAGTGGCCAGCGACGATTAAAGTTATTGGATTTTTAACTTCTGCACGGCACAGCCTAGCCATTAACCAGATCACTACTCCGATCCCAGCCTGAATTGCCCATCCGTAAACCAATGCACTCATGAATGCGGGATTTGAGCGACCGTAGTTGAGAAAGAATAATGATGGAGCATCAAGGAACGCAGGCGAATGCAATTTCATCTGCTGCACAAATCCAAGAATTACTGCCACGGTCAACCATGCCGCAGCGCTCGTTATAAAGAAGAGCACAGGAAACCTCGCTGACCTATCAATGGCAGTTCGACGCTGAATATCTTCTTGAGCTACTTTATCTTGTGGCATTTGAATAAAATTACTTCGCTGCTAAAAATTATTAATTAGTCACTTTTAGGGTTCCATTCATTAGTCTCCAATGACCAGGGAAAGTGCAAATGTAAGGATAGTCTCCGGGCTTCTTCGGGATAGTAAATTCGATAACTTCAGACTGACTGGGATTCACTAACTTTGTGCTAGCAATGATATCATCAGACGTGGGGACGAAATGTTTTTTCAAGGCTTCAGGATCAGTAAGCATAGCATCGGCAAGGGCTCCGACAGCTTCCTTTTTTCCAATTTTGACCAATACAAAATTATGCTGAAGAACATCTGGATTCTCAAATGTCAGCATCACCTTAGAACCAGCTTTAACGGTGATGTCTGCTTCTTCAAATTTCATTGTGCCGGGAGGATTGCCTACCGCCTTAAGGGTCAATTTAACTATTAATTCCTCTTTGGGTTTCTCTTTGGGTTTCTCATTTTTGGGAGCATTAGCAGCCTGATCAGCAGCTTGTTTTTTCATCCATTCATCGAAGACTTTAGTGCCGGGGACTGGTTTTTTTGTTGCTTGTGGTTTCTTGCCTCCAAGACTAATAGCAAAATTCTCGAGATCAGAATCAGTGGGGATAATTTCTCCCACTTGCGCATCATTAATGGCTTTTACCTTGGCAATTCTTTCCTCACTCCATTTGGCATAATTAGAATCATTATCACCTCCACTCACCTTGAAACCAAGCCAAGCCACAACCCCGAACGCACCGAAGACCATCAATCCTAAAAGGAAGATGCCTAATCGCTGAAGAGGTGAACTGTCTACGGTGTTATTCAAATTAATAGATTGTTATTAGTTAACGAGTCTTGTCGATTCCAGAAGTCTCGGATCCCTTGAAGGATAAATACTGTATTTGCCAATAGATTTTAAAAATATCCAAATCATACAACTGCCAACAGCGATGAAAGCAAGAGCATCAATTAAAATTCCATAAGGGATCATAAGCTTATCTCCCCCCGTGATCGAAGGTCCTCTCTCAGGAATAATGATCCAGTAAATGTCAATAAGGTGAACGAAAAGAACCCAGCAACACGCGGCGCAAATTTGCCTCATATCTTTCTTGGCCTGCTGACGGAGGAGAAACACAAACGGAATGACAAAATGCCCGAAAACAAGGAAAAGACTAACGTAATGCCATCCCTCTGTATTGCGAAGAATATAGAACTTTGTTTCCTCTGTAATTTTTGCATACCAATACAGGAAGAATTGGCTAAAAGAGATGTATGCCCAGAACACTGTGAAGGCGAACATCAGCTTGCCCATAATATGGTAATGCTCAATTGAAACGACTTTATTCAGAGAACCTTTGCTCCGCAAAAATGTAACTGTGAGGATAATCATTGCCATCGAACTGAGAGCTGAGCCAGCAAAGATATAAACACCCCACATAGTGGAGAACCATGCGTAATCAAGTCCCATCAAAAGGTCAAAGGCCATAAAAGTACAACAGACAGCAAAGACCGGAACGAACCCGGCACTGAACCTTCTCGCTAAAAATGTATACTTTACATCGCCGGTTCTGTCCTGGCTTAAGGACCAATGTCGCATCAGCCATGCCATACCACAAAGTGAGATTGCATAGGCTGCAAATCTAAAAAAGAAAAAACCCATCGTCAGGTAAGGCGCTTTTCCCTTTAGCAAAACATCGTCAGGGTTCGTATGCAAAAGCTCCATCCACTCATAGAGAGCCTCTCGCGGCTCTGTTAGAATGAGAATCGGAATGAAAAAGATAAAGGAAAACGGAAGCATGTTTGCCAGATGCTCCATGACCCTTCTGACCGCGATACCCCACCCTGAATTAGACACGTGATGTAGCAATACCCAAAAAAGACCACCCAAAGCGATAGTGAAGAAATAGTAACATGCAAAGAGCCATGAATAGGAAAATGATTCCCTTAATTCTCCGCTCCCTAAAAATAAGATAGCTAAGCTTATCGTCAATGTAACGGCTCCAATCAGACGAGCGATCTTGATCACCTTTGAGAACTTAGAAACCTCTACCCTTTCCCCCTCAAGAGGAAGGTCGGTCAGTGTTACTCCATGATCGGACATTTCTAATTATTGATTAATTAAGTTTGTTCAGTTGAAATTTTTTCGCTTTCTTTTGCCTCTTCCTTATCTTTTTGTTCGGCAGCCGAAATTTTTGCGTCCTGCAAGACTCTCAGATAAGCAATAATTGCCCATCTATCCTTTGCTGGAATAGCACCACCATACGGGCCCATTAACCCTCTTCCATTGGTAATAATACTAAATATTTCACCGTCAGGACGATATTCCTGATTCGATGAATCCGAGAATTTTGCATCGTGAAGATTAGCTATTGGGATCTGACCTCCATTCGGTCCAAAAGATCGGATCGGACCATTCCCATTACCTGAATCTGCATGGCAAATCGCGCAATAAATTCCATATCTTTCCTTGCCGCGAATGAGAAACGCTTTATTTGCTTTAATTTCCACTGGCATTCCATCGCCAAAATATTCTCCCATTTGGCCAGAGTTAAAATAACTACCACTTAGAGAAAACCCATCAAGAATTGCATCACCTTCATTCGCCGCTACCTCAGGAATACTAAATCCGATAGGAACAGTTCCATTGACAGGCTTTCGGGATCCAACTCCATCAGCAAAAAAGTCGGACCTACTTTGTGCATTAATACGGTCCTGGCGGTCCATGTCAGGAAAAATTTCAACTGGCGTCTCATTAAACTTATGACCCCGCAAACCGAACATGCCCAATATGAGCAGTCCGCTAAGAATTGTTACGAGGAAACTATAACGCATACCTTTAAATATCGTCTTCTATTAGTTCAATGCTCTTACCTCCAATATCCTTGAGCATTTTAAGGGTTTCATCTTTTGAGAATTGTGGATCACGTGCCTCAATGCATAAAAAGAATGCATCATCTGAAAAACGTTCAAATTGGTCACTCGCAAAAAGAGGGTGGTTCCATCTTGGCAGTTTGTTCAGTATCATACTTCCAAAAAGAGCAGTGAAAGCGGAAAATAAAACAGTCAGCTCAAACATCACAGGAAAGAAAGCGGGCAAAGTACCTATATTGGTAGGCTTATCCTGCACCAACGTAGGATAAATCAAAACCTGAGTAACAAACTGTAATGAGAATGCTGTTACAGTGCCTATCGCTCCACCAATGAATACAAACCATGAAAGTTGCGACTTTTTGAGTCCCATTGCAGAATCAAGACCATGGATAGGGAAGGGAGAATGCACATCCCAATCTTTGAACCCGGCATCACGAACCTTTTCTGCGGCGTGATAAACATCACGTGCAGTTTCAAACTCGGCTATGTAGCCATGGACTCTCTTTAATGTATTCAATACTTTGATCTAATTTTTCTTCTTCTTTGTGGCTTTCTTTGTGGCTTTCTTTGTGGCTTTCTTTGTGGCTTTCTTTGCTGTTTTCTTTGCTGTTTTCTTTAAGGCCTTATGGGATAACTTTTCGCCTTCTGCATCATGAGTAAATGTCTCAGGTGGAAGATAATGAGGATCACTTTCTGGAAGCACTCCCTTAATTTCTGACATTGCGATGACAGGAAAGAAACGGAGGAAAAGTAGAAACAGGCCAAGGAATAATCCAAAGGTTCCAACAAATGTCCATATTTCAATCCTGGTCGGATGGTAGAAGTCCCATGCTCCTGGCAGAAAGTCCTGCGCAATTGAAGTCACGATAATAACGAACCTCTCAAACCACATGCCAGCATTCACACACATGCATACCGCCATAACGACCCATAGATTATGTCTACAATATTTGAACCAGAACACTTGTGGGGAAATAACATTACAGAAAAACATCGCCCAATATGCCCATTTGTAATACCCGAATTGACGATTCTCAAATGCTGCTTGCTCATATTTATTTCCTCCATACCAGGAAATGAAGAGCTCCATTATATAGGCGTAGCCAACTATCGTTCCTGTGAGGAGGATAATCTTTGCCATGTTATCAATGTGCTTGTGCGTAATTAGATCCTGAAGACCGTAAATTTTACGCGCAGGAATCATCAACGTAAGTACCATTGCAAATCCACCAAAGATCGCTCCCGCTACAAAGTAAGGCGGGAAAATCGTTGTGTGCCAACCTGGCACAATAGATGTAGCAAAATCAAACGACACGACCGAGTGCACAGACAAGACTAGAGGTGTTGATAATGCAGCAAGTAGAAGATATGCCATCTCATAGTGACGCCAATGCCGGTTCGCCCCTCTCCAACCAAGTGCAAAGAATCCGTAGGCCAATTTACGTATGCCTTTCTTCGCACGGTCCCGCAATGTGGCGAGATCCGGAATAAGACCCACATACCAAAAAATTACCGACACAGTAAAGTATGTCGAAACGGCAAACACATCCCAGAGCAGTGGCGATTTAAAGTTTTGCCAAATGCCGTTAGCATTAGGAACAGGGGCAAGGAACCAAACCATCCAGAACCGTCCAACGTGAATCGCTGGGAAAATACCCGCACAAATCACCGCAAAGAGCGTCATTGCCTCTGCTGCGCGATTCACAGAAGTTCTCCATTTTTGACGAGTCAAAAACAGAATAGCTGAAATCAATGTTCCGGCATGGCCAATGCCAATCCAAAAAACGAAATTTGTTATCGCCCATCCCCATCCGACTGGATGATTATTTCCCCACACTCCAACACCAGTGACAACTAGGTAAGCTAAGCAATATCCTAGCACTCCCATAAGAATCACTGATGGAATAAAAAGGTACCACCAAAGTGCTGGCTGACGATTCTCAACAATCCCACAAATCTTATTTGTGACCCAACTCATTGACCGGCCATTAGTGACCAACGGTTCCCTCGCGAGGACCGGTCGAATTGGTTCAGATGTTTGAGCGTCAGCCATTATACTAAATATTAATGTATTTTCTTACTCACGGTTCCCACCTGATCAGCATCAGGCATTTTCATATTCGGATTCTTAATTCTCGCCAAATAAGTTGTCCTTGCTCTGAGTCCCAGATACTTAAGCATTTCATAGTTTCGAGGTGACTGTTTAACTTTGCTGACCCTTGATTCAGGATCAGATATATCTCCAAAGACAATGGCATCAGCGGTGCATGCAACTTGGCAAGCAACCTTTATCTTGCCATCCGGCACTTTCACGTCATCTGAGTCTCTAGCCTTACGCTTTTGATCTATTTTGGCTTCCTGGATTCGCTGAACACAATAGGTGCACTTCTCCATGACTCCTCTCATCCTGACTGTAACGTTCGGATTCTTTTGCAACTTCAGGCTAGGAGCAACCCCAGTCTTGTCCTCATCAGAAAGCGGTCCTTTATAGAGCTGGTCGAGTGGTCTTTTATTATAATCGAAGAAATTAAAACGACGCGCCTTATATGGACAATTGTTAGCACAATATCTTGTACCAATGCATCTATTATAGGCCATAGCATTGAGCCCCTCTTCAGTATGAACCGTGGCATTGACGGGACAAACAGTCTCACAAGGCGCGGCCTCGCACTGAGTACAAGCCACTGGCTGAGGCAGGAGTTGAACATTTTCAAAGTCCTCCTCTTCTTCATCAAACTTGCCCTGGCTATCTGTGTTTGGAGCAAAGTACCTATCCATACGCACCCAGTGCATTTCCCTTCCTATAATAACCTGATCCTTGCCCACAATCGGAATATTGTTCTCGGACTGACAAGCAATTGTGCAAGCATTGCAACCATTACAAAGATTCAAATCAATGGACATACCCCACTGCTGCACACCGTCATCGATTAGATCTTTAACGTTCTGACCACGGTAAATGGCTTGTTCTGGTGGTATATGAGAATCCATTCCTCTGGACTGGAATGATGAGGCGTGCTCTTCTCCTGGATGCTCGGCTTGGGCCTTCTTTGACTTAACGGACTCTTCATCAAATTCTTTTTTGGTTCCGTCTCGATAAAGCGCTCTTCCTTCCATCAGAAAATGTTCCTGAGTAAGGGCTATAGGGTAAGTATTAGTGTTGTAGCCCTCTCTTAATTCGACCTCATCAGTGACAAGTTCAACCTTAACGCCAGTAGCAAACAGCAATGACCCAGTACCTCTTAGGGGATAAACATTAAATCCAGTCGTGTTCCCAGTATCTTCTCCTGAAGATTGTGGTGTCCCAGCAATAGACCCTGCACTTTCTTGACCGTATCCTATTGAAACACTGATCGAATTCTTGGCATGTCCATATGCAGGGAGGACAGGGAAATAATGATCTTCACCTTCACTTACAACCTTAATGAGATGGGCTTTATCCTCTATGACGAGATCTTTATTCTTCCAATTCAGACCCTTATCTTTCGCCAATTTTTTCAATGTCGAAATTCCCACTAATGCAGCATTATCCCAGGTCAAGCTGGTTATAGGATCAGGAACCTCTTGCAACCATCCATTATTAATATGACGTCCATCCCATACCTTATTGTCTGTTGTGAAAACAATTTCGTAACCATCCGAATCGGTAACATTATCACCAATCATACCCTTGGCAGAATCGTAATTCAGTTCTGCATTGGCCGATGGATATTTACTATCTCGAAGAAATCCATTTCGTAGAGTCGTATTCCATAATGATTCAGAGTCCACTCCAGCAATAACTTTGAAAGTTTCCTTTACTGCTTCCTGGGCAGGGTCCGTGCCAACTGCAGGTTCCTTGTCAGATAACAATTTAAGTAAGAAAGCTATCTCTGAAACACCGTCAAAAAGAGGGGCGATCATCGGCTGTATAACAGAATATGTGCCATCAGATGCTCTAACATCGCCCCAACTCTCTAGAAAATGAGCACCAGGGACATGCCAATCAGATGCACGAGCAGATGCACAAAGATTTCTCACACCAAGATGAATCACTGTTTCAACTTTTGAAAGCAACTCATCAAACTTCAAATCCGATGGAGCGCTATACGCAGGGTCGCTTTCGGCACTAATTACCAAAGTTGAAATTTTCCCATCACCAATGGCTTGAGCAAGATCACTAATAGCTCCGGATTCTGGGTGGCTTCCAGTTACAATATCAATAGCTTTATCTGATCCTATATTTCCCAGGGCATTATTTATTGCAAGACATAGGGCATGAACTTCTTCATCTTGCCTATTACCTGCTAACACTAAACTCTTGCCCTTATTTTCATAGAGATCCTTAACTGCTCCTTCTGTCCAAGTCTTAATAGCATCTGATACTTGCCGCTCTCCCGTCAAAGACTTTAGTCTTGCGTCACCAGTCAATTCGGCAACTTGTTTCGCAACTTCATTAACTAGGGCACTTTGTTCACTTACTCTGACTGGTAGCCTGTGATCGGCCATTCCTCCAGTGACAGTATATTGATGCTCTGCCACATAGAGCCTGTTCATTGGACCCGGCTTTTCTTCGCCTTCAATATGATCAACCTTACGGCCCATAGAAAAATCAGAAGCGGCACTGTCCGAAACACGATCCACTCCCATAAAATCCGAGCCTATTGAAAGAATTCGGTGAGCTTTATCAATTTGGTACCTGACATGATTCTCTTTACCAAATAAAGAGATAGTTGCGTTCTTCAGGCTCTTATTATCGACTGCTTCATATTCGTAAAAGCTTACTTCAGGCAATTGTTGGTAAATTAAATCAGCAACCCGTGCTCTTGTCGGCGATGTGCTCGCACCGTGAAGGAAAGCCAAGCCATTACCTTTTGAGCTGGTCCATTCCTTCTTCTTCTCAGAAACAAATGACCAAAACTCATCAGCTTCAATCGTCTTAGAATCTCCCCTGCCCTTGCGGTAAGAACGTGAACGTTCAGGATCATAAAAATCCAATATCGAAGCAATTGCAAATTGATCAGTGGAGCCCAAGCTTCCTGGATGAAGAGCATTCCCTTGTAGGTGAATAGGGCGGCCTTCGTGCACTTTAGCTATGATTGGGGTAGCTCCGCCCAGCCTGGGCATCGCTGTCGCATAATAAACTGCCTTACCTGGAACCATCCACTCAACGCTATCCGCATAAGGAAGAATCTTCCCTACCGGTCTACGGCAACTGGCTAATCCAATGCCCGCTAAAGCCGTTGAAGCCCCCATGAAACGCATGAAACTTCTCCGTGAAAGAGAATCCTCATCACCCTCTCTGCTCAGCTCAGCGGCGCCTTGCGGAAATTCCCTCTCGAGTCGGTTCACGAATGCCGGGCTCTGTTCCAATTCACTGAGACTACGGAACATTCGCTTCCCAGCTAATGAATCTTCAGGGTGTTTCCAGACGTGTTTCACTTATTTTTATTAGTTATAATCGTAAATTGTTTCCATTCATACGCTCTCATCGATGACAACCGCTGCAGTTATTGCCTGATGGGGGGCGGATATGCCAAAGATCCTTCAATGCAGATCCTATAATTTGTTGCGTTAAAGGTTTGTCGATATCAGGAACTAATTTCTCAGCTTCATCTGCTCCCAACCTCTGTTCTATATATGCTCTAAAATCCTCCCGGGCCAGATTTTCAGGCTCCCACTTTAAATTAAACACTTGATCCAAGGGCCTTAAATGTTTTGCCGGATCCTTATGACAATCAAGGCACCAACTCATACTATGAGGTTTATCATGATGAACCACACGCATCTCTCCAACATCACCATGGCAACTAACACAGCTGACTCCCCGATTCACGTGAGCTGAATGATCAAAATAAACGTAGTCGGGGGCACGGTGGACCCTGATCCATTCGATTGGCTTCCCGTCATATGATTCGAAATTTTTATCAACTGCCTTACGGATCGGTTCTATCTTTGGACTGTCAGTTTTAACGTGCTGGTGACAGTTCCAACAAGTCGACGCTGAAGGCACATTGGCGTGACCGGAATTCTCAACAAATGAATGGCAGTATCGGCAATCCATCCCCAACTGCCCCACATGTAGCTTATGATCATACGGAACAGGTTGATCGGGTTGATATCCTACCCTTGCGTACTTTGGAGTAAAATAATACGTGACAGCTGCACTGACTCCGATGCCTAATATAATAAGGACACCGACAATCTGCAGGGGTAATGTATTAATCCAACGCGGAAAGGGATTGGCCATTTAAGGGTTAATTAAGTATTCTATAATATCTTGTGAAAAATTTCACAAGCGAAATTTACAGTATTTTTATCCCAATCCAACTGCACTCTAAGTGGTGACCGCATTTGATTGCTGTATATAGAATTTCTCGAGTTTTTTTGGGGCAAAATAAAGAGTTTGATGGCCCCCATTAGATCGAACGTGCCTACTTTGTTGAACAGGCTGATGATTGACAATTTTCATCGCAGAATCCGCCTTTTTCTGATTCACATTTCTCGCAAATAAAAATCTGCAAATTACACGGTTTATATGCGCAATTCTTATACCTTTGAGTGGAAATTTCACAACGGCGGCAAGCTGTAATCACTTTTGGATTTGTAGAATTAACCTCAACTCCGATCCTCTGGTCAAAAACATAACACTGACCATCGAAATTTTTACCCTTTGCCAAGGAATCTTTCCCATAATTGATGATCCCTCCATCTAATTGAGCCACCGAGTTGAATCCTTCTTTAATTAAAAATCCCGACAACTTCTCACAGCGGATCCCACCAGTACAATACGAGAGAATCCTTTTGTCCTTTGCGTCAGAGAAGTTTTCTCTAATCCATTCAGGAAAATCTCTAAAATTGTCAATTGGCGGGCAAATGGCTCCCTTGAATCGCCCAAGCTCAGACTCGTACTTGTTTCTACCATCAAGCAACAGAACGTCCTCATTTTCCATTTCTGCAAGGAATTGCTCAGGTGAAAGCCGCTCTCCAGTAATTTTCTCGGGGTTAATGCCTTGTTCATTGGACAGGTGCAAAGAAACGATCTCAGGCCGAACCTTTACAGAAAGCTTTTTGAAAGCATGCCCGTTGTTAGAATCAATCTTGAATTCCATTTTCGAAGTTTCTAAAAGCCCTAGAGTTTCTTCAATATAAGCCTCAGTTGAATCTTTTGTTCCTGAAACAGTCCCATTAATGCCCTCTTCCGCAATAATGATCCTTCCCTTCAAATCATGCTCATTGCAAAAATCGGTCTGCCATTTAGCAAACTTATCTGGATCCTCGATTGGAGTGTAACGGTAATACAAAAGAACTTGATAAGGATCAGACATATTGACGCTAAATTGTTTCAACCCGCACATGCCGTACAATGTGTACTTCCCGGCAGAGCCTCTAACCGGTCAAAATTAATCTCATTACCGCACCCTTGGCAAATGCCAAAATTAGGCATCGATATATTCGTAAGAGCATTTTGAAGTCTGACCTCCTCATCCTTTAAACGTTCGAGCGCGGCCTCATTTACACTCTTGTCTTGCATCGCCTCGAGCCGGGTCAACCTTCCAAGTCCCTTGTCAGGAGGTATTGGCTTGGTTGATTCTCCGAGATCAGCAATTCTTATCCCAATCTCAACGGATCGTTCAAGAATACGCTCACGAAGCAATGTTTTTTTTTGTGAATCCATTCCGATAACTATATAAATCGCTACAGAGCAAAGCATCAAGGTCAACACTCAATTCTTATAGGAAAATACAATCTTCGAAGACTTGAAATGCATCACTTGCCTGAAATCGCTCAAAAGGGTAAGCTGCCCCCTTAAGATATCTGATGCTTCCCTGGTTCAATAACGACAAATTCCCTCTGTATCTAGCCCCAATGGCTGGTGTCACTGACCGAATCTTTCGTTCCATCTGTAAAGAACTAGGGGCAGACGTAATGGTAACCGAGTTCGTATCTTCTGAAGGCATCATTAGGCGCGATGACAGGACAAGAAAATACACTGAATTTGATGATGAACAACGACCTGTAGGGGTTCAGCTCTTCGGTGCTGATGGCGAAAAAATGGCAGAAGCAGCCAAAAAAATTCTAGACTGGAAAAGACCTGACTTCATTGACATCAACTTCGGGTGCCCAGTTAATAAAGTCGTATCCAAAAATGGAGGGTCATCTTTATTGAGAGATTGCCCTGTCTTGGAAAAAGTAGCCTCTTCCATTGTCAAGGGTATCGGATCCCAGGTCCCAGTCACTGGAAAAATACGTATTGGTTGGGACCAAGAATCAATCAACGCCGTTCAAGTATCAAAAATCTTGGAAGATTCAGGAATGCAAGCCATTTCAATACACGGAAGAACACGCTCACAAAGTTACGGAGGCCAGGCTGACTGGAACGTGATTGGCGAATGCGCCGAAGCCGTGACAATTCCCGTGATCGGAAACGGTGACATCTCAACAGGCAAGGACGTGGAACATCGAAAAAAAACAACTGCCGTATCAGGCGTCATGATTGGAAGAGCAGCAATGCAAAACCCATGGATTTTCCGCGACGCCAAACACTATCTTAGAACCGGACAACAACTGCCTCCAGCATCACTTGAAGAGAGATGGAAATTAATTAAGAGGCACTGCCGTCAAGCCATCGATTGGGGACGTTACGGAAACGAAAAGCAAACATTAATGGCCATGCGATCAAGATTAATGGCTTACTCAAAGGGTATCCCGGGCAGTAAACAGTTAAGATCAAAGCTCAGCACTGTTGTTTCAATGACTGAGATTGAGGCCCTCTCGATGGAACATATAAATTATCTTGAAAATAAAACCGACCTCACCGAACCCATTGCTCTAGTATAAAAAAACCTTTTCCTTTGCATTTAATATGAACATAGAACCTAATATCCTTTTCTGGATAATTCTCGTTGCCATAGTAGGAATTTTTGCCCTTGATCTGTTCTCTGAATGGCTCAATATCAAAGGCTTAAGGCTCGAACTCCCTCAAGACTTTAAGGACGTCTTTAATCAGGAAAAATACTCAAAATCCCTAGAGTACACTCGGATAACAACCAAATTTGGAGCAATCCAGTCCAGCTTCGACCTTATAATATTTCTGTTCTTTTGGATCATTGGCGGGTTCGGATGGCTGAGCCATAAAATCATTGAACTTGGTCACGATCCGGTCCCTTCAGGCTTATTGTTTTTCAGCATATTATTCATCGCAGCAGGCCTAATGAATTTACCCTTTGAAATTTATGATACATTTAAAATCGAAGCAAAGTTTGGTTTTAATAAAACAACACGCTCAACATTCATCGGTGACAAAATTAAGGGGCTATTTCTCGGAGCCTTGATTGGACTCCCTGTCCTCGGCCTGATTATATGGTTATTTGAAAGTTTTGAAAATGCCTGGCTCTGGGGTTGGATCTTCCTTTCAGGATTCTCCTTACTAATGGCTTATTTGGCACCGGCCGTTATCCTGCCCCTATTTAATAAATTTGAACCGTTAGAAGAAGGAGAACTCAAATCCGCAATCAATGACATGGCGGAAACCTGTAAATTTCCTCTCACTGAATTATCAGTGATGGACGGGTCAAAGAGGTCAAGCAAATCAAATGCATTCTTCACAGGGCTTGGCAAAAACAAAAAGATAGCATTGTACGACACCTTGATAGCTAATCACAGCACTTCAGAATTAGTCGCGGTATTGGCTCATGAGATTGGACACTTTAAAAAGAAGCACATCATGCAAACATTGTTTCTTGGAATTGCTCAGACAGGTGTTCTGTTTTTCCTTTTGGGATTTTTCATCAAACACGAACCTTTGTCATCTGCCTTTGGAGTAAATGAACCAAGTGTCTATTGTTCGTTGTTGTTTTTCACTCTTCTATTTAAACCAATAAGCAAGATTCTTTCAGTCTTCATGAATATACTAAGTAGAAAGAATGAATTCGAAGCAGATGCTTACGCCGCTAATGTTACAGGAAATGCAGATTCTCTAATTACCGCACTCAAAAAACTTTCCGCAGATAATCTCTCAAACCTAACGCCTCACCCATTCTATGTATTCATGCATTACTCACATCCACCGGTCAGTGAGAGAATCATAGAGTTACGCAAGCTTCCTTAGCAGCTAAAATAAAATTAATTAAAGTTTCCTTACTAGATTGGCAGGAAACCTGCTTGATAAAAACTAATGTAACATCACATTAAGCCAAAGGAACCAATTCGGTACCCATGGCTGGCCTTGATTTACAACACTCACAGACTCAATCGCTGGAACTGCGAGCAAAAATTGCTCCACAAATGCAGCAAAGTCTTAATGTGTTACAAGCGACTACCTTAGAGCTCAATCAAATGATCGGGCAAGAATTAGTGCAGAATCCAGTCCTCGAAGAAGAGTCCGTTGATATTTCCGTTGAAGAGGAAGGTCTTGATAAGGACGAGGAAGATTTTGATGAGGAATTTTCAGAATTATCTAAACTAGATCAAGAGTGGCGAGAATACCTTCAACAGAGCAGGTCAAATACGCCGAGGCGGGCTGATGACAACGAGCGTCATCAGCGGATGATGGATTCAATCATTGAACCGCAAACTTTGTCAGAGTACTTAATTCAACAACTTAACACATCTGATTCCAATTCCGAAATAAGAGACCTCGCTGAGATGCTGATAGGAAGCGTTAATGAGAATGGATTCCTATCACAAAACATAGAGGAAATAGCTCTAGAAAACGCAATACCTTTTATGAAGTTAAAGGAAGCACTTGATCTAGTGCAATCATTTCATCCGATCGGAATCGCAGCACAAGATCTCAGGGAATGCCTATTACTACAACTCAATCACTTAAATAAAAAACACAGCTTAGAATATAGGATCGTTGATCTACATTTAGATCAATTAGCTAAGAAACGTTATCCCCAAATCGCTCGGAAAATCGGTATTGGCATCGAAAAAGTTACAGCCGCGGCCGAATTCATAGCAACTCTAAATCCAAAACCAGGAAGAGAACTTTCACTCGGTGACAATCATTACATAACTCCAGACGTGAGTGTCGAAAAAACCTCAACAGGCTATGATGTTACATTAAATAATGAGACCATTCCCCATTTAAGAATCAGTAATGTCTACAAGGATATTATGTCTGAGGGTAATGCTAAAAAAGATGCCAAAGAATATATCAAAGAAAAAATTCAATCCGGGAAATTCTTAATAAAATGTATTCATCAAAGACAAGAAACAATCCGCAAAATCTCTGAAGAAATAGTAGATCGACAGCGTGACTTCCTAGATCATGGAATAGCTCACTTGCACCCAATGAACATGGCTCAAGTAGCGGAAGTCGTCGGGGTTCACGAAACCACAGTGAGTCGTGCAATTGCAGGCAAATACATCGCGACATCACGCGGAGTTTTTGAAATGAAATATTTCTTCAAACCAGGCTATGAGACTGACAGTGGTGACACATTGAGTAACACAAGCGTGAAGCAAGCTGTGGCTGAACTTGTCAAAAACGAAGATAAGAAAAAGCCACTAAGTGATGATAAAATTGTCCGAGAACTCAAAGAATCAGGTATTAAATTGGCCCGAAGAACCGTTGCAAAATACCGGGACGAAATAGGCATTCTCCCAAGTCATCTCAGGAGGACCTATTAGTATGAATTTTAATCAACTATTCGCGAGATTCACTTGACCCAGCAATTCAGTTGGAGGAGATATCATCCGTGATAGATGAGGCAGAAATCCTAAAGACGCTAGAAAAAGTAAATTATCCTGGTTTTAGTAGAAACATAGTTTCATTCGGCCTCATTAAATCCGTCTCCATCGAAGGCCCCGACGTAACAATAAAAATTGAACTCGCCACAAAAGACCCTTCGATACCCCAATCCATACATAACGAAGCACAGGAAATCCTCTCAACCATTAAGGGGATAGGGCGAATAAAGATAGATTTCGATATTAAAAATCCCCCCGAACCTGCCACCGGAGTCGATGCCAATAAAGCCTCATTGCCTGGTGTAAAAAAAATAATAGCAGTCGCTTCGGGTAAGGGTGGCGTAGGCAAATCAACGGTAGCGGCAAACCTTGCACTTGCTCTTTCTTTATCTGAGGGCAAACCAAGCGTTGGCCTATGTGACTGTGATCTGTATGGACCAAGCATACCTCTAATGTTTGGTCAGGAAGAGGCCAGACCAATGGCCACCGATCAAAACGAAATCATTCCGATCGAAAGTCACGGCATCAAGATAATGTCTATGGGGTTCTTGCTCGATGACAACTCCCCAGTAATCGTTAGAGGCCCCCTCGCCACACGCTACACTCAACAATTTCTTAAAGGATGCCTCTGGGGTGAACTTGATTATTTGATACTAGATTTACCTCCCGGCACAGGAGACATTCAACTGACAATCGTTCAATCAGTCGCAGTGGATGGAGCAGTAATTGTAACTACTCCTCAAGAAATGGCTCTCATTGATGCAAGAAAAGCATCCTCTATGTTTAGTAAAGTTAACGTACCTATCATTGGTATAGTTGAAAACATGAGCTACTTCTTGTGCCCATCGGATGGAGAAAAATATGCGATATTCGGAGAAGGCGGTGGAGAAAAAGAATCCTCAAGATTGGGAGTCCCTTTAATTGGTCAAATCCCAATAGAAATGCAAACGCGAGAAGCAGGAGACACGGGAAATCCAGTCGCTTTAGGAGACTCTGAAACAGCCAAAGAATTCAGTGACATTGCGAAAAATGTCATCTCCGAATTATCATAAAATTCAGCCATTAGTTTATCAAGCCGCATTGACTTAAGGAGCGTAGCCGGCCAACAATGTAATCATGGGTATTCGTAGATTCTTTATAGGCTGGGACCAGCCAATAGTGGAGCTTGCGAATGAATTTTTAGTAGAGGAATTATCCGAAGAGCTAATCAGTAAGACTCTGGTCGTTGTCCCTTCCAAACAGGCAGCACGCAAACTGAAGAACCTATACAGAGAAAGTTCCAAATTTGATAATCACCCCATTTTCGGAACGCCCGAGACAGCACTCGATCTTTTCGAAAAGAATTCAGAAAGGCCCGCCAACAAAACTGAAAAATCGTTAGCCTGGGCCTTAATCTTAAAAAACATCAAACTCACACAACTAAGAAATATATTCCCGATAGCTCCTCCTGATCGCTCTATGAACTGGGCCCTCAGAACATCAAATACTTTTATATCATTAAAAAATTCTTTAAACGAAGGCGGATTAAACATTTCAGATGTTATTGAAAATGAAGGGCAGGATTTTGTAGACCTCTCACGATGGAAGGAGCTCGAACACTTGGAGAGCACCGTTGAATCCTCACTCAAAGAAAACGGCCTAAGTCATCTATCAAAATCCTTTTTAAATTCCCCTTCCGGCGTCGGTGACATTGAACGAATTATTCTAATTGGTTTACCTGACCCTCCAAAGATACTCACCGACGCACTACAAAGCATCTCTGAATCTCACAAGATCAGCATTGTCATTTATGCACCGGATTCAGAGCAGTCATCATTCAGTGAATGGGGAAGACCAATGACCGAGAACTGGTCAAATCATAAGATCAATATTCCAAATGCGGAGAGCTCAATCAGGCATGCGTCAGGTCCTGACGAACAATCGCGTGAAGTGGGATCCATCATCTCCGAACATTCGGACCCACATGGAATGGTAGGAATTATAAATAATGACACTGAACTCATTCCAAGCCTCAAGTCTGAGCTGAAAAAGCATAATCTGAATGCGTATAATCCTTCCGGAGAACTCTGCTCAAACCAGGAAATATACGCCACACTATCATTGTTCAGGGACCTAATGTCTTCAGGCTCATTTGAATCGGTCATTGAACTCCTCAAGCACCCGGAAATCATCAACCACATAGTTATAAATAACGATAACGAGGATATCCAGATAGAAACCACGGATCAGATAGACCCCGTCAATAATAAAGACGATCCCGAACTTGTGGCCGCAAACATTCTCGTGAGTTTAGATCGGATTAATGACAAGCATATCCCCACCAGTTTGGATACGGCCCTGGAATTCTCTAGCAGAAATGAACATCCGGATCTCACCAACTCAGCACTAAAACAACTGAAGGAATGGCTTGATCAATTACAGGATAATCTCATTGAAAATCTACCTGGAATTCTACAATCAATATACTCTGGAAGGGAATTTGATTCCGAGGATGACGAGGAATTTAGTCATACCGCTGAATATCTCAATTCCATTCTGAATGAGATTCGTTCGAGTCCATTACAATCAATGGACGGCAGCGAACAATTGAATTTTATCCTCAGCGCTTTGAAAAGTGAGAGAGTACCGGAGAAAAGAGAACCGGATTCACTGGACATTCAGGGCTGGCTCGAAGTTCTCTGGGAGAACAGTCCTCATTTAATAATAGCTGGAATGAATGAAGGCTCTATTCCTGATCGAATCGCCGGAGACATCTTCCTGCCGGACAGTCTACGATCCAAGCTCGGCCTAAGAAATAATGAGTCCATCCTTGCGAGGGACAATTATATTTTTAATGCGACCCTCAATTGGAGGAATTCCTGCGGGAGAGTCGATATCATTCTAGGAAAGGAATCGCTGGAAGGGAACCCTCTAAAACCCTCAAGATTACTTTTCCAGTGTGATGACAGTGAATTAGCAGACAGGGCACTGAGTCTTTGTTCAAGAATCAATTCATCAGAAATCATCCACCCATGGACTTCAGCATGGAAACTAGAACCGATGAAAATCGAGAAGAATGCGAAAATTTTTGAAGAGATATCAGTGACTCAATTCAGCAATTATCTTTCCTGCCCATTCCGTTTCTACCTCCTAAATTTGATGGGAATGAATGATAACCAGCCCGTTGAAATGGAAATGGATGCAATGCAATACGGCACACTTGTTCATCAGGTACTTGAAGATTTCGGAAAAAATGAGGATATCAGAAATAGCCGAGACGAAGAGGATGTTTATGAATTCTTAGAAAAAAGAATCGAGTTCAGAGCAACCCGCAAATTCGGAACAAAGCGCACCGTTCCCTTATCATTCCAGATCAACTCAATAAAGGAACGGCTCAAATGGTTCTCTGCCATTCAGGCCAATGAAAGGTCCCTCGGATGGAAAATTATTCATTCAGAATTTAAAATTCATATAGACAATGAAATCAAAGTCGGCAATTTGAAACTTAGAGGTACGATCGATCGGATAGAACAGAACGAAAATGATGGGTCCTGGAGAATCCTTGATTACAAAACCTCGGCAAAAGTAATAAACCCAGACAAGGCCCACCTCAAAAACATCACTCAATCCTCCTCAGATTCTATTCCGGATTGGCGCACATATATTAGCGATAAAAAACGCCGCAAATGGATTAATCTTCAGATACCGCTTTACGTGCACGCAGCGAAATTAATTTTTGAGAAAAAAAGCATAGAATCCGGATATTTTAATCTGGGTAACACCCAGAGCTCAATGAAAATTGAAATGTGGGATGACTTGAAAGAAGACCTTATGGGGAGTTCCATCATCTGTGCAGAGAACGTTTCAAAAGAGATCAGCGATTGCAATTTCTGGCCCCCATCTGATTCCCCTAAATATGATAATTACTCGGAAATAATTTTTGGTGACTGTGATTCAAGCTTTGATCCCAGCGAAATTCTGCAAAAATAAATATGAATCCTCCAGTCACATTTATTAACGAAGTCATCCCCGCCTCCGCAGGCACGGGCAAGACCTTTAAACTGACAGATAAATTCATTAGCCTAATGAATGAGGGAGTGAAGCCCCAGAACATAGTCGCGCTTACCTTCACAAAGAAAGCGTCAGGAGAATTTTTTGAGGGGATTCTCGGGAAATTGGCCAGAAGTTCAAAACTCACTGATGATTCCGAGTCGATAAAAAGCATCACTGCCGTTCCCAATCTCGACAGCGGAAAAGCCATTAAATTACTTCGGGTTTTTATTAATGCGATGCCGTCGCTTGAAATGGGGACCCTGGATAGTTTTTTATACAAAATGATAAATAATATTCCTTTTGAAATGGGAATAACGGGTGAATTTGAAATTCTTACGGACCACGAAACTTTGGTCGCTAGGGAAAGCATATTCAGAAAAGTTTTTGACGGGAAAGCCTCCTCAAATGAAATTTTTCTGAAGGCATTAAAATATTCCTCCTTCGGCAAGGAGGAATCCAGAGTGCAGTCCCGACTCAATGAATTCATTGAGAAAATGCATAGCAAATTTATTTACAATCCAGAACCGGAGCTCTGGGGGAAAAAATCATCCATATGGCCTGACGAATTTCAATGGAACGTCCTCGAAGAGAACATATTGAAAGAGAAAATAAAAAGACTCCTGGAGCTAAATGAAAAAATGGAAGTCAGAGAGAAAGTCTCCACAAAATTAGAATCATTCCTTTCGTGGGTAATTGAAACCAAAACCGGCAATCCTGTGCCAAAGGATTACGAGACAGTTTACAATAATTTTCTCAAAAACTTCAATGACATCCAGTCAGGAAATGCCCGAATCAATGTTGCCGGTTGTGCATACGAAATATCCGGCGAACAGGCTGAACTTTTTCTGGACGTTATTTCTCATTTAGTCGGAATCACATTGCAAACTCAGTCAATGAGGACACTTGGCCTATGTGAAGTACTTCAATCATACGAAGATGAATATGGCAAAAATGTGAGGCAAAAAGGACGACTGACCTTTTCTGATTTTCCATACTTTCTGTCTAAAAGAAATAAGTTAAGCTCTGGACTGATTGGCTTACTGGAATATAGAATGGACGCCAAATACGATCACTGGCTCCTTGACGAATTTCAGGACACGAGCCGGGAACAATGGAATGCCATCGAAAATCTTATCGATGAATGCGCAATGGATCCTGGAGCCGGAAGGAGTTCATTCATCGTTGGAGACATAAAACAATCCATCTATGCTTGGCGAGGCGGAGACTCTAGAATTTTCAATGAGCAGAAACGTAAGTATAAGAATCTTGGCCCCGAGCGTTTTAGGGAAACTAATCTGGACGAATCACGACGATCCTCTGAACCTGTCATCACAACAGTAAACTCAATCTTTGGGAGTAAGGATGAAATACAGAGCCTGTTCCCCTCAATTGAGGGACGGTGGGAATTTAAAAAACATACGACAGTTCATAAAGACAGACCCGGTTTCACTTCATGGATATCCGCAGAGAAAGCTCCCAGATGGAAGGAGCTTGATGCAAAACTTGAACTGATCGCAGAAGTAATCAGAAAAATAAACCCCTCGGAAAATAAAATCAGCGTCGGTGTCCTCGTCCAGCAAAATAAAACCGGCAATCTCATAACAAAATATTTAAGGGAGCATACAAATTTAAAAGTGACCAACGATGCAAAAATTTGTATCGCCAAGGACAATGCGGTCGGGATTGCCCTACTTTCAATCTTCCGGTTCTCTGCACACCCCGGAGACAAGTTCTCATCGGGCCACATAATGATGTCACCATTCAGAAAAATAGTGGAAGACAAGTTTCCGAACATTGAAAGGTTCGGACATTTCATTCGTTCATCAGTTTGGAAGAATCAATTCACGGAAACTGTCAGAGAGTTGGTTTCCTACATCGATTTTGATGATTTTAATTCAATGAGGGTAAATCAGTTATTGAAAGCAGCGGCAATATTCGACAATCGTGGCAGCCGATCCATTGACGAATTTGTGCGATTCATGGAAAACTTCACACTGCGTGAAACTGGTGAACCTGGATCGGTCCAAGTCATGACCATCCATCAATCAAAGGGGCTCACCTTCGATTCCGTTATATTACCGGAACTTGGGGGCAATACATTTTTAAGTACGGACCTTGGAACTGAGATAAAATACAATGAAAATCATGAACCTCAGTGGATACTGTCAATGCCTAACAAAGGTATAGTAGAGGCGGACACCCAATTAAATAAATATAACACCGAAAAAGTCGCCAATGCTACTTACGAGCAAATCTGCAAATTTTATGTGGCTTTGACCAGAGCAAAATACGCAAATTACCTCATCACTGAAGAGTCTGAAATTGGGAAATCAACGCGTGATAATT
>Ga0115002_10001531_pt1 | contig 31621 bp, 31 predicted proteins | sample ArcticOcean_MG_C_8_FD_89576 | JGI IMG/M metagenome (GOLD analysis project Ga0115002, IMG submission 89576) | Marine microbial communities from western Arctic Ocean - ArcticOcean_MG_CB11_86 | ecosystem: Environmental > Aquatic > Marine > Oceanic | place: Arctic Ocean: Canada Basin | collected... | reverse complement strand
GTAGCCGCGCAGCGTGCGTGCGAGCCCGCAGACGCGCTCGCAGAGTTCCGGGTTGCGCTTGTGCGGCATCGAGGACGAGCCGGTCTGGGCACCCTCGGTGAAGGGCTCCTCCGCTTCGCGGATCTCGGTGCGCTGCAACGCGCGGATCTCGGTGGCGAACTTTTCAAGCGAGGCGGCGACACCCGCGAGCGTCGAGAGGTAGAAGGCGTGGCGGTCGCGCTGGATGATCTGGGTCGTGACGGGCGCGACGCCGAGTCCGAGTCGGGCGCAGGCATTGGCCTCGACACTTGGGGGCACCGAGGCGTGCGTGCCGACCGGGCCGGACATCTGACCGACCGCGACATGTTCGCGCGCGAGCGCAAGGCGCTCTTCGTGGCGACGCAGTTCATCAACCCAGACAGCCAATTTCAGACCAAAAGTAGTGGGTTCAGCGTGCACTCCGTGCGTTCTACCGATGCAAATGGTGCGGCGGTGCTCCACCGCACGCTCAGCGATGACCGACTTCAACTCGCCGACCTGTGCCGTGAGAAAGTCGAGGGCGTCTACTAACTGAAGGCAGGTGGCGGTGTCCCAGACGTCGTTGCTGGTGAGGCCGTAGTGCACCCAGCGCGACTCGTTGCCGAGCGAGTCGGCACACGACCGCAGGAAGGCGGTCACGTCGTGGTGCGTCTCCTCGATGTAGCGCATCACGTCAGGGACGTTGACTCGTGCCTTCGAGGTGATCGCGACGACGTCCTCGGCGGGGATGACTCCCTCGTCGCCCCACGCCTCTACGACGGCTAACTCGACCTTGAGCCAGATCTGAAACTTGTGATTGTCAGACCAGATCGCTGTTAGCTCGGGGATGCTGTAGCGGTCAATCATTCGCGAACTCCTCGCGGACTGGGGAGAACACCTCGACGAGTGTCGCGGCGTCGATGGAATGGACGGTGTGGGGCGCATCGCCGGGGATCAGGTACGAGGCGCCGGGGCACAACTCCCAGCTCTCGTCGCCGATCTCGATGTGGATGCGGCCGTCGGCGACGGTGCCTGCTTGCTCGTGCGGCTGGGTGTGCTGTGGGACCTCAGCGTCGGGGCTGAGCATGATCTGGACGAGCGTGACGTTGTCGCCGGACACGAGCGTGCGGCGGACGACGCCCGGGAACATCTCGATCGGGTTGGTGGTGGTGTGCTCGCGGGCATGAGCTGCGGTCATGGGGAGACCTCCTCGGGGCTAGTTGGCGTGTCGTGCGGTCACCGGACGGCAACCTCGAGCGGTTGGTTGGCCGTGAGGCCGATGTCGGTGCGGTAGTGAGCGCCCTCGAAGGAGATGCGCTCCACGTTCTGGTAGGCGAGCTCGCGCGCGGCCTCGATCGTCGCGCCGCGTGCAACCACGCAGAGCACGCGACCGCCGCCGGTGACAAGCTGGCCGTGCTCCTCACGGGCTCCGGCGACGAAGACTTCGATGCCGGCATCGACCGTGTCGAGGCCGCTGATCGGCTTGCCGGTCTCGTAGCTGTCGGGGTAACCGCCTGAGGCCATGATGACGCCGACGGTAGCGACGTCGTCCCACTCGACCTCGATGTTGGCCAGTCGCTGGTCGGCGACGGCTTCGAAGATGTCGAGCAGGTCGGTGCGGAGCTTCGGTAGCAGGACTTCGGTCTCGGGATCCCCGAAGCGTGCGTTGAACTCGACGACCTTGGGACCGGCGTCGGTGACCATCATACCGGGGTAGATTACGCCTGCATACGTGCGACCCGCCGCCGAGAGCGCGGCAACTGCGCGCTCGCTGACGTCGTTGCGAATCCGGGTGGCGGTGTCGTCGTCGAGCCAGGCGGGCGGGGAGTAGACGCCCATGCCGCCGGTGTTCGGCCCGAGGTTGCCGTCGAAGACGGGCTTGTGGTCACAGGAAAACGGCATGTGGCGGACGGTGATGCCGTCAGTGAAGGCGTGTGCAGAGACCTCGCGGCCGTACATGCGCTCCTCGACGACAATACGGACACCGGCGTCGCCGAAGGCGCGGTCGACCATGATGCGGTCGATCGCCGCCTCGGCCTGTGCGACGTCATCGCAGACGGTGACGCCCTTCCCGGCAGCGAGGCCGTCGGCCTTGATCACGACCTGGTGCCCGACGGCGGCGACATAGGCCTTCGCGGGTACCGGATCGTCGAAGGACTCGGAGACCGAGGTGGCGATGCTGGACTCGGCCATCAGCTGGTTGGCAAACGCCTTCGAGGCTTCGAGCTGGGCCGCAGCGCGGCTCGGGCCGAAGACTCGAAAACCCGCCTCGACGAGGCGGTCCGTGACCCCAGCGGCCAGTGGACCCTCGGGACCAACGACCACGAGATCGGCGCTCGTTCGCTCGGCGAGGGCGACGACGGCGTCAAGGTCGAGCGGCGACACGTCAGGGACGAGCTCGCCGAGGTCCTTCATCGCCGGGTTGCCGGGCGCGATCGTGAGCTTGGTGAGCCGCGGTGATTGGGCGAGCTTCCAAGCGATGGCGTGTTCGCGGCCGCCACCCCCGATGAGGAGCACGTTCATGCGGTTGCCTCCAGCGTCTCGCTCACGAGCTGCCGCCTACTCCCACTCGATCGTGCCCGGGGGTTTCGAGGTGATGTCGTAGACCACGCGGTTCACCTCGGGAACTTCGTTGGTGATCCGGTTCGAGATACTCGCTAACAGGTCGTACGGGAGACGCGCCCAGTCGGCGGTCATGGCGTCCTCGGCGGTGACGACGCGGAGCGCAATCAAGTGACCGTAGGTCCGAAAGTCGCCCTGTACGCCAACGGTGGAGGTGTTCGTGAGCACGGCGAACGACTGCCAGAGGTCGTAGTAGAGGTCGGCCTTCTTGATCTCGTCCATGACGATCCAGTCGGCGCGGCGGAGCACGTCTAGTTTCTCCGCCGTGACCTCCCCGATCACGCGGATGGCGAGACCCGGACCAGGGAACGGCTGGCGGTAGACCATCTCGTCGGACAGGCCCAGTTCCTTGCCGACGCGGCGAACTTCGTCTTTGAACAGGTTGCGCAGCGGCTCGATTAGCGTGAACTGCATGTCCTTCGGCAGGCCGCCGACATTGTGGTGCGTCTTGATCTTGGCGGCTGCGTCGCTGCCGGTGGACGCGGACTCGATCACGTCCGGGTAAGTAGTGCCCTGAACGATGAAGTCGACCTGCCCGAGCTTCTCGGCCTCGGCCTCGAAGACACGGATGAACGTCTCGCCGATGCGGACTCGCTTCGTTTCGGGCGCGGTGACCTCGGCGAGCTCGCGCATGAAGCGATCCTGCGCCTCGACGTGGAGAAGCTTGATCTTCATTTGCTCGCGGAAGGTGCTGACGACGCGCTCCGGCTCGCCGAGGCGGAGCAGGGCGTTGTCGACGAAGATGCACGTGAGCTGGTCGCTGACAGCGCGGTGGACGAGGGCGGCCGCGACCGCCGAGTCGACGCCGCCGGAGAGGGCGCAGATTACCTGGCCGTCGCCGACGCGGGCTCGAATCGCCTCGACGGTCTCGTCGACGAAGGAGGTGGCAGTCCAGTCGCCAGTGCATCCGGCGACTTCGAACAGGAAGTTGCGGATCACCTGGTCGCCCTGCGGCGTGTGGACGACCTCGGGGTGGAATTGGATGCCGTAGTGGCCCGCGTCGTCGGCCATCGCGGCGATCGGGGCGTTCTGCGACTGGGCGATCGAGCGGAAGCCCGGCGGGAGCTGCTCGATACGGTCGCCGTGGGACATCCAGACCGGGAGCGAACCGGGGAGCTCGTGGAAGAGGCTGTTCGAGGATTCGCCAACCTCGAGGATCGCGTGACCGAACTCGCGACTCGTCGCGGGCTCGACGCTGCCACCGAGCTTGTGAGCGAGGAGCTGCATGCCATAGCAGATGCCGAGCACCGGGACGCCCGAGGCGATCACCCAGTCTGGGAGCTGCGGGGCTCCTTCGGCGTAGACGGAGGCGGGCCCACCTGAGAGGACGACGCCCTTCACGTTGAGGTGACTCAAATCCTCGGGAGGCTTATCCCACGGGATCAGTTCGGAGTAGACGCTGGCCTCGCGGATGCGGCGGACGATCAGCATCGAGAACTGCGATCCGTAGTCGAGGACGACCACGGATTCGGGTGCGTTCGGGGCGGGCGTCAGAGCCTCGCCGGGCTCGCGGTGTTCAGCGATTTCGAGGTAGGTAGTTACCTCGGTGTCACCGGAAGCACAAATCCGATTCGCCGAAGCGGGAACGTCTGTGGTGTCGACCATGGGTACGGGTTCCAGGGGAGTGGTCCACTAAGAACGCAGCCTATCCAGCGGCTATAGTCCGGTCAATAAAACGCCGAGCTGCCGGGCTCCCGGGCACGAAGGACGTCGCACTGTCCATTCTCTCACCCGCCGAGTCCGATGACGTGATCCAGCGCATCCTCGCGGGTGGGATCGCGGGGATTCCGACGGACACCGTCTACGGCCTCGCGGCGCTGGCTACGGACGCCGAGGCGGTCTCAAACCTGGTCGATGCGAAGGGGCGCGAAGCGGACCAGCCGATCGCGGTGTTGTTCGACTCGATCGTGGACATCCTTCCCCACCTCGAGGACCCGCGTGTCCTCGATCGGATCGCGCGGCTCTGGCCGGGGGCGCTCACCGTGGTCGTACGAGCTGCCAAGGATTCGCCGATCGCGACACCAGCCGTAACCGCAGAGCGGACGATCGGGATTCGGAAGCCGGACGACAGCCTCGCTCGGTCGGTGATCCGGGCTGCAGGCGGCGTGTTGGCGGTCACCAGCGCGAACACGCACGGCGAGGAACCCGCCACGACCGCTGACGAGGTGTTGGTGACCTTCGGCGACTTACTGCCGGTCCTCGATGGCGGATCGCGCGAGGGTGGTGTTGCCTCGACGGTGGTCGACCTGACCTCGGATGTGCCGCGAGTGCTGCGGCAGGGCGCGATCGACGTGAGTGAGGTGCTGGGCACCGAACCAGACGCGCCTGAATTACCCCTCTAGTACCATCGATCCACCAGCGTCGCGGGGGTGGCTATGCGTGTTGCGATCGGCTCAGATCACGCCGGATTCGAGCTCAAGAACATCCTGATCGAGGAGCTCAAAGCATGGGGTGACGAAGTCACTGACTACGGCACCGACTCACTCGAATCGTGTGACTACCCAGACATCGCCGAGCCGCTCGCACAGGCTGTCGGCGCTGAGGAGCACGACTTCGGTGTGCTGATCTGCTCGAACGGCGTCGGGCCCTCGATCGTCGCGAATAAAGTGCACGGCGTGCGCTGCGGGCTCTGCCACGACACCTTCTCGGCACGCCGCGCGCGCGAACACACCAACTGTAACGTCCTGAGCATGGGCGCCTGGGCGATCGGTCGGGGCGCGGCAGTCGATGTGTTGCGCGCCTTCCGCGATGCGGAGTTCGCGGGTGGTCGACACGAGCGCCGCCTCGGCAAGCTCAACGCGATCGACGACCGGATGCGGCGCGAAGCCGCCGCGACCGGACCGTCCGCGTGACCGCCTCGAATACGTGATCTCACCTGTCTCGATGGGCTGATGCGCCCGCTGCTGTACACGCGAGCGGTGATCGCCGAGGCGATAGAATCTGAGCTCACGATCGAACCGGAGGTGGTGGCGTGAGCGACCTCGATTCCCGCGCTGGCCGCTACCGCGTTCTGGTCACCGAAGAGATGCGACAGGTGGTGGGCGACCGCCCCGAGGGGATGTTCGCGTGGATGCGTTACCACCTCGGGTGGGAGGACGCCGAGGGCAACGCGGTCGACGCGTCCCCGGGGAAGATGATTCGCCCCGTCGGCCTGCTACTCGCGACCGAGCTTGCGGGTGGCAACGCGGATCGCGCCGTGCCCGCCGGAGCCGCCGTCGAGTTGGTGCACAACTTCTCGCTGCTCCACGACGACGTCGAAGATCGCAGCGACCGTCGGCGAGACCGACCGACGGTCTGGACATTCGCGGGCGAAGCGCAGGCGATCAACACCGGTGACGGCATGTTCACGATCGCCCGAGCCGCGATGTATGGACTGACGGACAAGGACGTGCCAGCGGACGTCGCGCTGCGCGCGATGCAGGAACTCGACGATGCGTGTCTACGACTCGTCGAGGGTCAATATCACGACATCTCATTCGAGGAACGGCGAGACGTCAGCGTCGCGGAGTACCTCACGATGGCGGGCGGCAAGACCGCTGCGATGTTCTCCGCGCCGCTGGCGATCGGCGCGATCCTCGCGGGCGCCGATGAGCCCGTCGTGCAGGCGTTTCGTGCGGCGGGGCGCCACATCGGTCTCGGATTCCAGATGGTCGACGACATCCTCGGGATCTGGGGCGACCCTGCGGTCACTGGGAAGCCAGTCCAGGACGACCTGCGGTCGCGGAAGATGACCTACCCCGTCGTGACCGCCCTTGAAGCAACGAATTCAGGAGATTCAGGACTTCAGGCCTTATACGAAACGGCTCCGCGTGCCGATGAAGATTTAGGTGAAATTGCGCAACTCATCGAGGCGGCGGGGGGCCGTCGCGCCACTGAGCAGCGTGCACTCGAGGAGCGGGATCGTGCGATCGCGGTGCTCGAGGATGTCGGAGTCGGAAGCAAACAGCTGGAGCATCTCTCGGAGTACGCGTCACAGGCGATTGGTCGGGTCACGTGAACCAGTCGGGATGAGTCAGGTGGTATTGCCCGAGAGGGGCGTGCTGCCTATCATCCCGTCCGGTCGTTCCCCCCTGATCACTTGCTCCCCACGCCTGCCCCCGTTCCGCCGCGGATCGCATGGAGAGCCCCGTATGAAGAAGCAGACGATCCGAGATATGGATCTGCGCGACAAGCGAGTCTTCCTCCGCGTCGACTACAACGTGCAGTTCCTCGAGGGGAAGATCCTCGACGATCATCGACTGCGCGAGTCGATTCCGACCATCTGGGCGCTACAAGGCGCCGGAGCGCGAATTATCATCTGCTCCCACCGAGGCCGTCCCAACGGGGCAATCATCGAGGAGTTGCGGAACGCGCCCGTGGCGGCCCACCTGTCCGCGCTCCTGGACCAGCAAGTGCGATTCACCACGGAGTGCGTTGGACAGGTCGCGCAGGCAGCCGTGGACGAACTCGAGCCTGGTGAGATTCTGCTACTGGAGAACGTCCGTTTCCATGCCGAGGAAGAGGCGAACGATCCCGAGTTCGCGCGGGCGCTGGCCGACTTGGCAGACGTCTACGTCAGCGATGCCTTCGGCACAGCACATCGCGCGCACGCGTCGGTGGTTGGGGTTCCCAACTACCTCCCCGGTATCGCCGGCCTGCTGATGGAGCGCGAGGTGGACTACCTCAGCCGCATCACCGACGAGCCCAAGCGACCGTTTGGGCTCGTCCTCGGGGGGGCGAAAGTCACCGAGAAGCTGGCAATCCTCGAGTACCTCTGCGACCGCGCTGACGTGATCTGCGTCGGCGGCGGGATCGCGAACACCTTCCTGATGGCCCAGGGCATCGACATCGGCACATCACTCGCCGAACCGGACCGAATCGACGACGCGTTCGCGGTGATGCGTAAGGCCGCGTCGCGGCCCGACCTGAAGCTCGTACTGCCTCGGGATGTGGTGATCAGCGACGCCTCGGGGGGGACGGTCACGGCGGTCTCCGTGAATCTGATCCCGCCGGACTTCCGGATCCTCGATATCGGGCCTGACACCGTCGAGGACTTCCGTGCCGCCCTCGCTCCGATGTGCACTATCGCCTGGAACGGCCCGATGGGCCTCTTCGAGCGTGAGCCCTTTGATCGTGGGTCGCTCGCGATGGCGAAGCTCCTCGCGGAGCTGCCAGACGCGACGACCGTTGTTGGTGGGGGCGAAACGGCTGCTGCCGTCGCCCGCGCTGGCGTCATGGATGATATCTCCCACTGCTCCACTGGTGGTGGGGCGTCGCTGCGACTGCTTGAGGGTCGATCGTTGCCAGGGCTCGATGTCCTGCTCGACGCCGAGTAACGAGGCCGCCTCGGGGTTCCTGGTGAGCTCCCGCGCTAGCATGGCTGCATGACTACAGATCTCACGACTAGCCTCGTACAAATCGCCGACACCAAGATCGTGATGTACGTCTTTGACGGGCTTGGTGGCCTGCCGAACTCACGCGGCCGCACCGAACTTGAGGACGCAGACACGCGCCACCTCGATCGGATGGCCGAGCAGGGATCGCTCGGACAGCTCATCCCGGTCGCACCGATGGTCACACCCGGGCCTGCGACGGCGTTCCTCGCGCTGCTCGGGTACGACCCACTGACCACCTCGCTCGACGAAGGTGCGGAGCTCCAGCCGTTCCCGGAGCGCTGGCAGATGAAAGCTGCGCTGCTGGCCAGCTCCGAGACTCACGTCGCCCTCGGACGGCGCGCTGGCCTCGATGTCGTCGAGCAGTCTGGAGGTCCGTCCGCCCTGGTCGACGCGATGACGGAGCGTTGGGACGACTACGACTGCTTCATCGTTCACTGCTCGGTCGGCCTGCCTGAGGCTGGTCGGGCACGGTTTGCGGCGAAACGATCGGCGATCGCCGCGTTCGACTTAGCCGTCCCGGGCATCGTCCAACTCAAACCTGATGTCCTCCTGATCATGGGCGACCGCACCTCGCCTGCGATGACCGGGATCGACTCCTGGCACCCGGCACCACTGCTGGTCACCGGCAGTCACGCGCTCCCCGACGAGACGCACCGCTTCTCCGAGTTCGGCTGTGCGCGAGGGGTGCTCGGCACGATCCTCGCTCGCGAGGTAATGTCCCTGGCGATGGCTCACGCCGGTCGCCTCGGCCCATTTGGCGTGTAGGCGCTGCCGATGGTGAACGGGACCCGCACGCCGATCGTCGGTGGTAACTGGAAGATGAACGCTAACCGCGCCCGCGCGGGGCAACTCTTGCATGCGCTGCGCGCTGCCCTCGAGGGCAGCACCGACGTCGAGGTGGTGGTCTGTCCGTCGACCCCGTGGCTGGGTAACGCGGCCGACGCGTTCGCGACGGATGATCTGCTCGTTGGCGCTCAGAACGTCTATTGGGAGCGGGAAGGTGCGTTCACGGGCGAGCAAAACGCCGAGATGCTGGTCGGGACGGCCAGTCACGTGATTGTGGGTCACTCAGAACGACGCCAGGTCTTCGAGGAGAGTGACGATCTCATTCGACATAAGCTCGCGACAGTGATCGCAGCGGGCCTCACGCCGATCCTCGCGATTGGTGAGCTGCAGGCAGAGCGCGTGGCAGGGCAAACAAGCGCGGTCCTCGAACGCCAACTCCTCGGCGCGTGTGACGGGCTCGATGCATTGCCGAGCGACGCAGTGGTTGCCTACGAGCCGGTCTGGGCGATTGGCACCGGTCTCGCGGCGACGCCGGAGCTCGCGCAGGAGGTAGTCGCAAGCATCCGAGTCATGGTCGCCGATCGTTTCGGGACAGAGTCCGCCGCGAACGTCCGCATTCAGTACGGCGGGTCAGTGAATGCCGAGAACGCGTCCGACTTCGCGAGTCAGCCAGATATCGACGGTGCGCTCGTCGGTGGGGCATCGCTCAACGCCGCCGATTTCGCCTCGATCTGCGGGGCCTTCGGTCACGCACATCGCATCGCACGGGCGTGACTATCGAGGATAGCTCGCAGCCCCAGCGCCACCTGGTCGTGCTGTTCGGCGCCACGGCTTCCGGTAAGACGGCCGCCGCGGTACGAGCGGCTCAGGCGCTCCCAATCGAGGTTGTCTCGGCCGACTCAAGGCAGATCCGTCGCGGAATGACGATCGGCACGGCAGCACCCACGCCTGGTGAACTCGCGGCTGTACCGCACCAGCTCGTTGGCATCGTTCAACCCGACGCGCCTTGGACGATCACCGACTGGCTCGACCGCGCTTGTGCCGCGCTCGATGACATCTGGGCGCGCGGCAAGCTGCCGCTGCTCATCGCGGGGACCGGACACTACGCGTGGTCACTGCTCGAGGGCCGCTCTATCCCAGCGGTCCCGCCCAACCCGCACCTTCGGGCTGAACTCGAGGCTTTCGCGGCTGCCGAGGGCGCCACCGCGCTCCACGCGCGTCTCGAGGCGGTTGATGCAGCCTCGACGGCGCGAATCGAGGCTGCAAATGTTCGGCGCGTGATTCGTGCGCTGGAGATCGTGGACGCGACCGGCGGGCCGGTTCCCCCGTTGAAGAACGAGGCGCCGGACTTCTCGTGGAACGCGGTCGGCCTGCGGTGGCCTCGTGAGGAGCTCTATGGGCGTACGGACGCGCGAGCGACCGCGATGTATGAGGCAGGGCTGATCGAGGAAACTCGCGCGCTCGTAGGGGTGCACGGGGACCAGTTCGATGCCCTCGAATCGATCGGCTACGCCGAGGCGCTACACGTCCTCGATGGTTCGTGGACGCAGGACGAAGCCATCGCGCGGACCCAGACGGCGACGCATCGGCTCGTCCGTATGCAGGACACCTGGTTCCGGGCGGACGACGACCGGATCGGCTGGTTCGACGGTCGAAATCACCGTGCGGTGCAAGAGGCTATTGAGGGAGCCGCGATCCCCCCCGTACGATGAGTGGATGGTCAAACTGGACTTTTGGAAGATGCACGGCGCCGGGAACGATTTTGTCGTCCTCGAACCGTCGCCGAATCCACCGTCGGACGCCACCGGTTGGGCAAGCCTCGCGATCGAGGCTTGCGACCGCCACCAGGGTGTCGGCGCGGACGGCGTGATCGTTGTGCTGCCTTCGGACCAGGCGGACCGCCGGATGCGCATCATCAACGCCGACGGATCCGAGGCAGAGATGTGCGTGAACGGCATCCGTTGCTTCGTGAAGTACTGCCTCGATCGCGGTCTCGTTGATGCGCCAGATGGCGCAATGACGGTTGAGACGCTGAGCGGCATCGTGCCGACCGAGGCCACCCGCGGCGCCGATGGCACAGTCGAGCGCGTGCGCCTCACGTTGGCACCCCCTGACCTCGACCCAGCGAGCGTCGGCGTACAGATCGATCAAGCGCCGCCCGTGACGGACCTGCCGATCACGATCGACGTGAACGGCTCCGGGGAAACCTTCCCGGTGACACTCGTGTCGATCGGTAACCCGCACGCGGTGCGATTCATCGACCAGAGCCCGACCGACTACGAACTCGAGCGTGCCGGTCCGCTTGTCGAGCACCACCCGGTGTTCGCAAACCGCACCAACTACGAGGTAATTCAGGTTCGCGATCGCTCCCACCTCGATATGCGAGTCTGGGAGCGCGGCGTGGGCGAGACTCAGGCCTGCGGTTCGGGTGCCTGCGCGGCCGTGGTCGCGGCGCAGGTCCGAGGCGACGTCGACGATGAGGTCGACGTGACGGTGCCCGGCGGTGAACTGCATATTGAATGGCCCGGCGAGGGCCCGATCACAGTATCCGGTCCAGCAGCAAAAATTTTCGAGGCGGTATGGGAACGATGACTCAATCAGCGACCGAACGGGTAATCCTGATGCGAAACACGCCGATGAGCGCGCGTGAGTGGCAAGAGCTCACCAACGTGCCCGGTGTAACTTCGATCAGCGCAGATACCGGCGACCTCGCCCTGATCCGCCAGCAAGGCGAACTCGCGTTGTACTGGCAATTCGAGGACCTCGACTCGATGCGCCAGCACTTCCAGCCGATGTTCGAGGAGATGCGACCAGAAATCTCCGAAGCCGACGTCGACTTCGTGACGATGGATCTTGTCCAGGTGCGTGACCGCGACTGGTTGAAGCCGCTGCTCGATGACGCCTCCTTCACGTTCTTCGCGGAGTGGATGGACATGACGCATCCGGGCCTCGACCCGGATGCGATCCCGGAGTTCCCGGAAGGCCTGACGATGCGCCGCGCCGGTGATGGCGAGGTCGAGCGCATGTTCGAGATCTGGAACGCGGCCTACGGTGAGCTGGGACGGGCCGCCGGAACGTTCGACGCGTACCTCAACCTGCACAGTTGGGCTGGAGTGCTGGAGCAGGACGAAAAGATCGTCGGTTTCGCGATCAACGGATCGGTCCACGCCGCGCAGGGCACCATCCTTGAGATAGCGGTCGACCCGGAGCACTGGGGCAACGGCTACGGGCGCATGCTGCTCGCTGCGGCCTCCTACCAGCTCACCACGCAGGACGCTCGTCGGGCGACGATCCGGGTGCGCCCCGACGTCAAGCAGTCGCTCCGCATCTGTTCTGACGCTGGTTTCCGGCCGGGCATGGCGGGGCTTGAGTACCGCCGTCCCACCGATGAGGATCTCATCGCCGAGCGCCTCGACGCGAAGCGCCGTGCCGGCGTGAAGGCACGCTTCGGCGGCTGGCGGTAGTCCGACCACTCGGCCGCTAGCCAGCAGCGGCCGGGACACAGACACTCGCGGTCTATTTTCGTCATCTCGTGAAACGGACCCCGTCATGCAGCTCGCTCAGCGTGTTCAGCAACTGCCGCCGTACCTCTTCGCTGCGATCTCCCGAATGATCGAGGAGAAGCGCGCCGAGGGCGTCGACGTCATCTCACTCGGCATCGGCGACCCGGACCTGCCGACGCCGCCCCACCTCATCGAGCGCCTTCAAGAGGCGGCGGCCGACCCAGCGAATCACCGCTACCCAGAGTCCGAGGGCCTGCCGAAACTCCGCGCGGCGATGGCGCGCTGGTACTCCAACCGTCACGGCGTCACGCTCGACCCCAACTCCGAGATCGTCGTGCTGATCGGGTCCAAGGAAGGAATCGCCCACCTGCCGCTCTGCCTGATCGATCCGGGTGACGTCTCGCTGATCACCGACCCGGGTTACCCGGTCTACGAGATCGGCACGATGTTCGCCGGCGGCGAGACGGTTCGCATCCCGCTGAGCGAGGAGGACGGCTGGTTGCCGCGCCTCGACGAGATCGACCCGGTCGACGCGGCACGCGCGCGAATCCTCTGGCTCAACTACCCGAACAACCCGACCGGGGCGCTCGCCGACCGGCCGTTCTTCGAGCGCGCGGTCGCCTGGGCTCGCGACAACGAGGTCGTCATCGCTCACGACCTCGCTTATGCAGACGTGACATTTGACGGCTACGTCGCTCCGTCGATCCTCGAGGTCGATGGCGCTCGCGATGTCGCGATCGAGTTCAACTCACTGTCGAAGACCTTCAACATGACCGGTTGGCGCGCCGCGATGGCAGTCGGCAACGCCGAGGTGATTGACGCGCTGACCCGCGTGAAGACCAACGTCGATAGCGGACTGCCACAGGCGATCCAGCAGATGGCGATTACCGCCCTCGATGATCCGCGAGACAGCATCACTGCACATAACGCGATCTATCAGCGACGCCGTGACCGCGTCGTCGAGGTGCTCCACGAGCTCGGGCTGCGCCTCGATCCGCCGAAGGCGTCGCTCTACGTCTGGGCGCGGCTGCCCGAGGGCGAGTACTTCTCGGGGGACTACGCCGCGCGCCTCGTGAACGAGACGGGCGTCGTGCTCACGCCGGGTGCCGCCTACGGTGATGCGGGCGAGGGCTACATCCGCATCTCGCTCACGGTCCCGGACGAGCGGCTCGAAGAGGCGTTGGATCGCTTGTCGCGCTTCGCCCGCGGCGAGAAAGTTCTCTAGCGCGCTCAGCCCCGCGCACGGCACGACGCCGGTCCGAAGGGTGGTGCGTTGAGCTAGAATGGACCTGCGTCCCCGTGAGACGCGCGCCAGAGGTACCCGATACCGCGAAAGCAACCCCGTAACAGTCAGCGAGAGTCGAACGGGCGCGTTCGCTCTGAATCGCGGCGTGGGCGCGGGGGCACACATTCGACCGCACCGGTTGAAGAGCGTGCCTACCTCGTCGCGGTCGATACCCGTGACCGAGAGGCGATGTCCGTCGACGAGTCGCTGCTCGAACTTGGGCGTCTCGTGCGCACCGCCGGTGGGACCGTAGTCGCGACCACGACGCAGCGGCGGCGGAGCCCTGACCCAGCGACTTACATCGGTTCCGGCAAGATCGACGCGATCAAGAGCGAGCGCTCCGCGACTGATTACACGATGGTCGTGTTCGACGATGCGCTCAGCCCGTCGCAGCAATTGAACCTCGAGGGCGTGCTGGGCGTGAAGGTGCTCGATCGGTCGGCACTGATCCTCGATATCTTCGCCAGCCGCGCTCGGACCCGCGAGGCGTCGCTCCAGGTGGAGCTGGCCCAGCACGAGTACCTGGTGCCCCGCCTCCGCGGGCAGTGGCAGCACCTCGAACGGACCGAAGGCGCGATCGGATCTCGAGGTCCCGGCGAGACGCAACTCGAGACGGACCGACGGCTGATCGGTGCGCGCATCTCCCGGCTGAAGTCGCGGATTAAACAGGTGCGCAAGCAGCGCGCACTCCAACGGGCTCGGCGCGGACGCTACGGGATCCCGACGGTCGCCCTCGTCGGTTACACCAACGCCGGTAAGTCGTCCCTCATGCGCGCCCTCGCGGGCGCGGACGTCCTGGCGGCGGACGCCCCCTTCGCGACGTTGGACCCGATCACGAGGCGTGTCGGGTCCGGCACGGCGGAGTCGTTCCTACTGACTGACACCGTCGGCTTCATGCAGAAGCTGCCGACGCAACTCGTGTCAGCCTTTCGCGCCACGCTCGAGGAACTCGAGGTCGCTGACCTGCTGCTACACGTGGTCGATGCGAACTCGAGTGCGGTCGCCGCACAGCACGCGACGGTGCTGAGCACCCTCGAGGGCCTGGGACTCGCCGAGCTGCCGATGCTCACCGTCTTCAACAAGGCCGACGAGCTGTTTGGCGTCGACGGTGAACCGATCGAGGGTGCAGTCGACCTCGAAGGGCTGCCGCTCCCGGAACTACCAAGCCTGACCAATGAGGTGCGCTACGTCTCGGCGACCGAGGGCTGGGGCATCGACTCGCTGCGGAAGCGGCTGCTCTACGAGTTCTTCGGCACGACGTTGGCTCCGGCGACCTAGCGCTCGTCTCCGCTCTCGAGGTCACGCTCACGCTCGCACACGATCGCGGTCTGCGCTGTGCCGATGCGGGTCAGAGCGACGGTGAGGACTCGCACACCGTCAAGTTGTCGGTCGAGCCGGCGTGCGAGTTCGTTCGTCTCGATCGCCGAGCCACGCTTCATTACCTCGACACGTCCTGCATCGAGCCCTCGAAGTGCCTCGAGCAGTCCCCGTTCGCTGAACGGCATCGAGGCGTGGATGCGGAATCGGCGCGCGAAGACCGTGGACGCGACGCTGTCGCTGGACAGGTAGGCGATGCGGGCATCGAGCTGCCACGCCTCGAGGTCCTGCGCGAGGCGATGGATGAGCTGCGCGCGCCCGACCGCCGGGTTTGGGTCGTAGAGATACTGCCCGGGCGGCGCTACCGAGGGCGGCGCGTCAGCCTCGTCGCTCAGCGCGGCTTCGGTACCGCGCGTCGTCAAGATCGTGGCGCGGTATCGCCCCGCGGCCAGAGTGCCGAGCCAGAGAATCGCCGCGACGAGCCGGCCATCGAGGGAGATGAACTCCAGCTCGGCGTCTTCGGGGAGCAGGTCGCGATCGATGCCCGGAGCGAGCTTGATCCCAGCCCCCGGGATCAAGCGGGCGTACGTCAGGGTGTCAGTCAGCGACGGCGACCAGCGAGCGGGGTCTAGTGTCCTGCTGTGCTCGTCGCGGCGGGACGGGTCGAACCAGCCGGCATCGAACCCTTCCGAAGAGAACTCACCGATGTCCTGCGCAGTGAACTCGCTGCGATCGCCGAGACCTCGGACCGCGGAGTTGGCAGCGGCCATCGCCAGCCGAGTCGGATCGCGGTCGACGGCGACTACTTCGGAGTTGCGGGCGAGCTCCATGAGGTCGCCACCCATCCCGCAGCCGAGGTCGGCGACTCGGGCTGCGCCGCTCAGCCGCTTCGCGGTGTGGCGCGCGACCAGCTCGTGCGATGTCTGCTCAGCGGCCTCTCGGTCGCAGAACAGGCGCTCCGCATCTTCGAACTTCGAGGACGCGACGGCACGGCCGAGGGTGACGCCCAGGGCCGCCCGCGCTTGTTCCGGCGACAGCGAGCGTCGCAGCGCCTCGATTGCTCGGAGTTGGTCGTTGCCGTTGGCCAGCAGCTCGCTCGCGGTCTGGGCGGCGGCAGTGCCCTCGACGGTCTGGAGCCAGTCGATCTCGTCGGGAGACACAGGCCTAGCGGCGGGTCCGCAGTTCGTAGACCGCCGGGTCGCGCAGCCAAGCACGATCGGCGTATCGCTCGCGGAGGACTTGGCGGACCTCCTCGAGGACCTGCTCGCCGGCGTTCGTGGCACGCCGTCCCGCCGCATCGTCGCCGCCGACGCCCGCGCCGACATCGTCGAGCCACGCACCGAGACGGAGGCCGATGCGGGTCTGCGCGGCCTCGGAACGGAGCAGCTCGGCGGTCGGGTGTGCGCCGTGATCGATCAGGCAAGCGAGCCGCAGGAGCGAGCCCGCGACTTCACCGGCAGGCACAAGGGCGTGCGCCGGGACGGTCTCCAGCGTCCAGAGCGACTGGACTGCTGAGTTGGCTTCGAGCCACAACGTGCGGATGGCCCGTTCGAGGCCATCCGGGGGTAGCAGCCGCGACTGTCCACCGAGTTGGTCAAGGCGGTGCATGCGGTCGGCGACCGGTTCGGCATGCTGCAACGTCCAGCGCAGCTCAAGGTCGCCTCGTCGCATCCCCTGCAGACGCTGCTCAATCGCCTCGACAGTGCGGACCAGTACGTCGACGGCTGGAGTGTCCACGGTTGCGGCGTGCCGCTCGATCGCGATGCCGTCGGTGAGCACGGAGTGGCGGATTGACTCAGGTAGCCCCTGAGCCGAAGCGCGATCGATCAGCAACCACATCGTGATGCGGGGCGGCGCCTGTTCGAGGGCGTACATGACCGGCGGTGCGTCCTCTTCGAGCTCTGGCTGTGCCGCCTTCGGGGCGACCAGAATCAGCGAGAGCCGCTCAGACAGCGGCTCCCACGGGGCCCGGACGAGGAGGAGTCGACCCCATTCGTGCGCCTGTAGGCGCAGCGTCTCGGGATCGGTCGCCACGTTATTCAGCGATCTGACCGGCTTCCTGGAGTGCCGTCTTCACTTCTTCGACCGACTTGTACATCACGCCTTCGCGGAGCGCGTCGAAGCCGTCGACCACGTCGTCTGAGGTGTCGTTGGCGTAGCAAATATCCAGGAAATCGGAGCGAGTCGCCTCGGGCGCGAACTTGTAAATGTGAGTGACGATCTCTTCGAAATCATTCCACGGAATAGCCATGCATCCTCCACTAGATCGTTCGGCTGATCGACGGGCGGAGCCCAAGGTAGCAGCGAGATCTAGCGCGATCTACAGCGATTCGACTGAGACAGCGGTGGGATGCCGTGCGTGAATTAGCCGTCGGTCCCGGTGCGCTCGCTCACCACCTGGCGGGTGCGCGTGATGCGCTCGACCATGAAGTCATCGAGGTCCTCGGGGCGCCCGACGCGCTCCAGGCCATCGCGCATCGCTCGCAGGGCGATCGTCGCTCCGCCGTTGATCACAAACCACTCAGCAGCCTGGATGATCGCGAACCACGCCGCGCGGCTATCACCGCGGTGGCGGAGGTAGCCCCACATCAGGCCAGCGGCGGCCGCTGCCATTGCGAGCTGGAATTGTTGTCGACCGTTCAACTGCACGCCTCCCGAGATCCCCGCCGGAATCGAGTGCCTTCGCATGCTACGAGGGGTGTGGACAGACGTATACAGAAGCCGTCGCTACACTGCCGAACGTGCGAGATCTGGTCGCCGGTTGGCGCTTCGCCCTGCAACGTCTCCGTGCCGGCTGGCGCTTCATGCTGGTCGCTGCTGTGGGTGTGCTGGTGGCCGCGACATTGCTCGCGGCCACCCCAATCTACACAACAACAATGTCCAATCTCGGACTGCAATTCCGGCTCGAACGCGGGCTCGACGAACCGCGTGACCAGGTACTCAAGGCCTCAGTCTTTTCGCTGGCCGTCGGCGATCCGTCCGATGACGCGCGCCGCGATGCACTCGAGGAGCTGACCAACGCTCGACTGGGTCACCTCGCGGACGAGGTCCAGACCGAGACGCGGACGTCGTCGCGCCTTGACCTCGAATTCGTCGGTTTCGAGGACAGCGCATCCGCCGAGCCAGTGACGCCGTCGCCTGGTGAGTTGATTCGCCAGCCGTGGGGCGCGTTCGTGATCTGGCCCTCAGGTTTCGAGGATCACGTCGAGTTGGTCGAGGGCCGGATGCCACGCGGCGCGGAGGACTCCGACGGCACCTTCGAGGTGGTGCTCCCTGACGGCTTCCAGCCGCACGCCGCGATCGGGGACGTCGTCCGCCTGCAGGCAACGCTGCACGACGACTGCCAGACGATCCCCGGTTCCGACGACCCGAACGTCGCAGCCGAAGAGGTCCAGTGCCAACCCACGACGTTTGCATCGACCACGGTCGAAGCGACGATCGTCGGGTTCGTCGCGGCCGATGACCCAGACGACCCGCGTTGGGAATTCATCCAGCTCACAGAGACCCCGGGCGAATGGGTCGTTCCAGCCGAACCGCTGCGGCCACGGATCTCGCCGCTCGTTCCCGACCCCGGGGACACGCGCCCGGTCGCGATCGACCCGATCAATCGGATCGCCCGCCAGGGCCGCGGCAGCATGCCACTGCTCACTACCAGCTTCCAGCTCTTCGACGTGTTCGGCGCGCAGGTACCAGAGCTAAAGGTCGAACACCGAATCGGAGTCGTACCAGATGTCGGCGCGATCACCCTCGGTGAGGTCTCTCGATCGATCGACGACATCGCCGAATGGGAAGTCGATATCGGTGACCGGCTCAACCTGCTGGCGCTGAGAGACGTGGAACTCGGCGATCAACTGAGGACCTTCCGCAATGCGCAGAGCTTCTCGCAGATTCCACTGCTGCTGATCTTGTTGCAGGTGGTCGGCATCGTGCTGTTCTACGTCGTGCTCGTGATGAACATGCTGCTCGAGCGCCAGTCCGAGGAGATCGGCGTCTACGTCGGACGTGGCGCCAGCACCACTCAGGTCGTCGGCCTGTCGGCCGTCGAAGGGCTCGTTCTCGCCGTTCCCGCGGCGATCGTGGCGCCGTTTATCGCGCAGGTAGCTGTTCGCTCCCTTGGACTCACGGACACTTTCCAGCCCATCACCGGCGGCGCTGAGCTGCCAGCCGATCTGGCGCCGAGCGCATTCCTGCTGGCGTCTGCCGGTGCCTTGCTCGCCCTCGTCGCGATGCTCCTGCCCGCGTTCGCATCCGCGCGTCGAGGGATCGTTGATGTGAAGCGTGCCCAGGCCCGGCCTGCCGGCCGCGGGCTGATTCAGCGCTACTACCTCGACCTGGCCGTCGTACTACTCGCCGGGCTGTTGCTCTGGCAGCTCAACCAGCAGGGGACTGTCTTCGACCCGGATTCAGTCGGTGGCTGGTCGTCTGACCCGTTGCTGTTGCTTTCGCCGCTGGTGTTCACGCTGGCGGTCGCAGCGATCCTGTTGCGGTTCTATCCATTGCTGCTGCGGCTCGCGGTGTCGGGTTTCCTGCTACTCCGCGGGACCGCTGTCGCTCTCGGCCTCCGTCGCGCGAGTCGCGCCCCCTCGGCGTACGCACGGCTGATGCTATTGGTCGTGATGGCTGTGTCGGTTGGCACCTTCGCCGCTTCGTACGGTCCGACGGTCGACCGGTCATTCGATGAGCGCACCCGCTACGAGAGCGGCGTCCCGTACCGCTCTCAGGTGCTCGAGAGCGATGGCGAGTGGCGGACCGATGACCTCGATGCGATCCGATCGATCGAGGGGATTCGTTCCGCTGCGTTGGCCCATCGCGGCGTGATCACCGCCAGCTCGGGGACCAACGTGCCGCTACTCGCGATCGATATCCCGTCCGCCGGCGATCTGCTGTGGTTCCGCAACGACTTCGCGGGCGACACGGATCTCCGAGTCCTCCTCGCGCAGCTCGAGTCGGCAGTTCCGGCGGGCGGCGGGGTGGAACTCCCAGCGAACACCACTCAGGTCGAGATGGCGGTCCGCACAGAAGGCGATATATCGGGCGAGCCCCGCGTCAGCATCCAGATGGCGATGATCGACGCGAACGGGCGGTACCTCGAGAACTTCGTGACCAGCGCAGCGGGGACCGGTTGGGTCACGGTGACCTCCAATGTCCCGACGACCCTCGTCCCTCCGATTCGCCTCGTCTCACTTCAGGTCACCGACCAGGCGACGGCCCGCCTGCGGATTGAGGGCTCGCTCGTGTTCGACGAGATCACGGCGGTGTCTGCGGATGGCGACCGCACCGTGGTCGAGAACTTCGAGGACGAGTTCCGCTGGGCCATCTTCAGTGCTCCCGGAGATCCCGAGGTATTCGAACAGGTCTCCGATCGTGTCCGCGCCGGACGCGGTGCGGCACGTTGGACGTGGAACACGACGGTGAACCCGACGCGTCGCATCCTCGCGTTCAATGACCCGGTTGTCCCCGTCGCGGCGGTGATGAATGCCGAAGCGCTCGGTGCATTCCAGACGGGCGTCGGTGGCTCTGCGTCCGCGCGGATCGACGGTGTGCTGGTACCACTGAGCGTGCGTGCCGGCGTCGACTTCTTCCCGACCATGGCCCCCGAGTCGGGTATCGTCGTCATGAACTACGAACACCTCCGATCGCTGGCTGGATCGGTCTTTGCGCAGGAGCTACGGGACCGCAGCGAACTCTGGCTCGACTTCGACCCGGGCGTCTCCATCGAAGAGCAAGAGGCGATCATCGCGACGCTCGAGAACCGACAGTCACCGATCGAGGTGCACAGCCGTTCCGCAATCTTGCTCAGCCGGCAGCTGGAGGAGATCGGGTCCGACCCGACGATTCAAGCGTCGGGCAGCGGGATCCTCTCCGTCGCGTTCGTCGCCGTGCTGGCGCTGTCCTCTCTGGGATTCGTCGTCACGCTCGTGCTGAGCGTGCGTAGCCGGGCGGTGGAGTTCGCGGTGCTGCGGACCATTGGTACCTCGTCCTGGCAGATATTCCGCTCGATGCTCCTAGAGTGGGGCATCGTGCTCGTGATCGGCACGACCATCGGGGTGCTGCTCGGACGCCAGATCGCGGCTATCATGCTGTCGTTCCTCGAGGTCACCGAGGACGGCGTTCGCGTGCTGCCGCCCTTCACGCTCGAGACGGACTGGGTCGTGCTCGCGATCGGTATTGGCACGTTGGCGGGCTTCGTCGCGATCTCGCTGGTGGTGGCTTGGACAACGACGATGCGTCGGGCGAATGCCTCGGAGCTACGTATCACTCAGTAGTCCGATGGTGTGCCTCGACGGTTGGTTGCCGGTTCAGTTCGACTATTCGGTCGGTTGGATCACTGATTCAGCGAGCCCGGAGGGAATCCGGAGCAAGCTTTGGACGTCCCCGTCGACGATGCGCATCACCACTGTGTCGCCCGCATTGAGTTCGGAAGCGGCGACCAGCTCGAACAGGCGCGTGGCGTCTAGGTAGCGGACCGCTGTCTCCCGTCCGGTGTCGCGGAAGACCAGCAGCCCGCCGCCGCCATCGGCCGGATCGACCGTGTCGACCGAGACCAATTCACCACCCGCGATCACTTCTCCCGCAAGCGATGCGCTGCCGAAGCCGGTGAAGCCGCCGGCAGACGAACGAGCGTGAGCGGGCGGTCCGGCGAAGAGGTCCGGGTCGGCGATGCGTAGCTCGCGTACCTCGGGCTTGCTCGCATCAGCGCCGGCGCGCACGCCGACGAACGCTCCGAGGGCGAGCGCCAGCGCGATGCCGATCAGCCCCCCGGCCGTCGCGGCGTGTGAGAGCGTCCTCACGGCGTCACCTCGGGCTGGAACAGTACGACACCGCTGATGACGCGTTCGACGGCGGTGCGCTCACCTCCGAGGTTCAGCATCGTTCCTGCGGCGAATCCCGCAGGGTCCTCGAGCGGCCGGAGTTCCTCGATCGCTAGGCCATCGCGGGTGACCTCGAAGGTTCTCACATCCGATGCGATCGAAATCGTCCTGCCGTCCACGCTCGCGATGGTGCCGGAGGCGAACTCGGCATCGCGCGCGGGTCTGCTTGAGCGGTCGATCACGACCTCGACTGTGTCGCGTTCGGGGTTGTATTCGTAGACATAACCAATAGAGGCCGAGGCGGCGAAGACGATGAGTAGCGCGATCGAGTAAGTGATGAACGAGCGGATGGTTGGCACCGTATTCAGTCGCCCAGCAGGGTCTCGTACCCCAGAGCGCGGAGTTCTTCGACGTATTCTGAGCGCCAACCGGGATGCGGAATCCGCCGCGAGCGTGCGCGGAACTCACGGTGCCAGCGCAGGTACTCAGTCTCCAGGCGCTCGCGCCACGCTGCCTCGTCCTTGAAGACGTCGGGGGCGACGTCCTTCAAACCCTGTTCGAGCGTGTCGGTCTCCAACTCGAAGTCGTCTCGCCAGAGGTCGGCGACATAATCGAGGGCATCCTCGAGGTCACGACGGCAATCGAGCATGTAGGTCTCGACCATCTGGTCGGCGTCCGCCTCGGCGCCGGGGAGGCGCTCGTCGACGGCGCAGGCGGTGCAGAGCGTGATCAGCTTCCGGGCCTCGCATTCCTCGCCACGAGGGCAATCCTGATGACGAGGTGCAAAGCGACTCAGGGTCGGCCGGCGGGAATAGCCGGCGACCAGCGAGGCGTAGTCAGTCGAACAGCGCGGGCACGTCAGTCGATCATCGAAGATCTGGTTGACGGCCTCTTCCCAGTTGATCTGCATCGAGCCCCTCGACCGTCGATCGTACGGGTCGCGGGGTGAGTGTCAACGCGGACCGGCGGTCCGGCACATGCGGAGGCGCTAGAGGTCGCGGGCGTAGCCACCGCTCTGTCCCGGCATCTCTTCCACGTCGATCGCTAGGCGTCGGATGTTGTCGTGCTGGCCGCTCTGGAGGTTCGTGATTACGCGCTCAGCGATCCACTCGGCGAATAGTTCTGCGGTCGAATTCTCGATCGGCAGAGCGATCACGTCAGCCTCGGGAATACGGTACTCGCGGTCGGCGAATTCGATCACCCATGTGCCCTCGGCCAGCTCGCTCCGGAGGAGTGGCGATTCTGCCTGCAGCAGGAAGTGGTGATCGAGGTAGTCGCACGCCTCGCGGGTGTAGCGCTTGAGGGCAGAGAAGTCGACGACCCAGCGGTCGTCGGTCAATGTCCCCTCGACGCGCGCGGAGACGACATAATTGTGACCGTGCAACGGTTCGAGGTCATCGCCAAGCGTTGCCATGTGGGACGCCGCGAAGCGGAGTCGGACACCCTCGACGGTGACGTGTCTCGCTTCGTTCATCGGAGTAACTCCGCTAGGGCTGCCGAGCATACGAAGAGGGCAGCCCACATGGCTGCCCTCTGATGTGTGGATGCGAGTTGGAGCTAAATCACCATCGCGGTGAATAGCTCGTCGACCGTCTTCTGGGTTGCGCCAGTGCGTTCACGCGCCTCCTCGAGGCGCGTGTGCGACGGCACCGAGTCGGGTCGCTGGTAGACCATCCCGATCGGGATCCGGCCGCCCTTGGCGAGCCCGTAGGCTGAGAGTAGATCGGTCGGATCGTGGTGCTCGGGGACCGGATAGGCAAGCGGCTCGATGCCCTCCTTGGGATTGCCCTTCAATGCGGCGTAGGTGTCGTTGTACGTCGTGCAGGGCGACTGGACGTGGATGACCGAGAAGCCGGGGTGAGCCATCGCTTCAACGACCAACTGCTGGAGCGCCTTCACCTGTGTCGAGATCGACGAGGCGAGCCAGCCGACGCCGGCCGCGAGGTAGGTCTCAAGCGGCGACATCTGGTCGTCGAGCTTGCCGTACGGCGTGGTCGACGTGACGACCTCAAGTTCAGTCGTCGGCGAGGCCTGGCCCTTGGTCAGGCCGTAGACGCCGTTATCCATCACGATCACCGTGACATCAAGATTTCGCTTGGCCTGCGGGCCGATGTGCTCAGCGCCAATGCTGAGGAAGTCACCGTCACCGGAGACAATCAGCACGTTGAGGTCAGGGCGGCTCGACTTCAGCCCGTAGGCGATCGGGAGCGTGCGGCCGTGAATCCCGTGGATGCCGAAGGGCTGTGGCCCTTCCTGCAAGTGCACGAGGTTCCCCGAGCAGCCGATACCAGCGACGATCGCCGAGTTCTCGATTGACTCGGAGAGGGTCGCGGAACGCTCGACGAGCGCAGATTCGATCGCGCGCTTCACGCCGAAGTCTCCGCAGCCGGGGCACCACGTGAAGTCGTAAACCGGGTTCCGCTTACTCATACGGTGGCCAACTTTCCGGACCGCGTACGGATTTCTTCCGCGAGGCGGTCCCTGAGATCCTGAACCTTGAACGGCAGGCCGGTGTATTGCGTCACTGAGTGCGCGTTCACACCCTGTGCCCGCAACACCTGGGACAACTGCCCGAGGTAATTCAATTCCGGAACAATGACGAGATTCTTGCCGCGCAGCTCGTCCAAGAGCTTCGACGGCAACGGGTTGAGGTACATCGTGTAGTACCAGGCGAGGTCTTCGCCCCCGGCGGTCAGTTCCAGGTAGGCGCCGCGCGTCGATCCTTTCGAACCGCCCCACGGCATTATCGCGACCGACGCTCCGGTCTGCTCGGCCTCGAAACTGCCGTTCGCGAGCAACTCCAGCTTCTTGAAGCGGCGATGCGTCTGCGTCACGTGGACTTCGGGGAGGTGGGTGGTATCGCCCTGCTCGTCGTGCTCGGAGCCGTTGGCGATATAGGCGCCCGGTCCGCCGGGCACTGGGAACGGCGCCACACCGTCACCGATATAGCGCTCATTGCCTGTCGAGCCGTCAGCAACCACGCGGTTCTCCGCGCGCACCTGACTGAGGTCTGGCTTCACGATGTCCTGCTGGCGCTCGGCGATCGACGCCTCGGACAGCATGATGACCGGACCCTGGTAGCGCTCGGACCAGTTGACGGCCTCGATCGTACCCCAGAAGGCTTCCTCGATCGTCCCGGGGGCGATAACGGGGACGCTCATGTCACCGTGGCCGGGGTTTATCGCCATCAGCAGGTCGGACTGCTCGGTCTTGGTTGGGAGTCCGGTGGCGGGGCCACCGCGCTGGACGTCGACGACGACCAGTGGGATTTCGGCCATCCACGCGAGGCCCAGGCCTTCGCCCATCAGGCTCAGTCCCGGACCGGCGGTCGAGGTCATGGCCTTGCGGCCGGAGAAGCCCGCTCCGACGAGCGCAGCGATCGATTCGATCTCGCTGCTCGACTGGCCGACGAATTTTCCGTCGCCGTGGAGGTTCTCTTCCATGTAGGTGAGCATCGTGGTGGCCGGGGAGATTGGGTAGCCGATGAAGGAATCGAGGCCAGCGGCGATCGCGCCGAGACCCGCAGCCTCGAAGCCCTTAATCAGGACCCGCTCGTCGGGCGACGGCACCGCGGCGTCGAGCGCCTCGAGGGAGAAGCCGGTCTTGGCGGCCTCCTCGGCGCCCATGTGCAGCGCGGCGATGTTGCCCTCGATGATCTTCGCGTCGCCGGGGCGGCCGCGCGTGAAGCGCTTCGTGACGAAGGTCTCGAGGTATGCGAGCGGGAAGTCCGCGAGTTGGGCGACTGCCCCGATGACGACCATGTTGGCCGCGCGGGGGTTGCCGGAGTCTCGTGCCATCTGGTCGGCCGGTAGGCCGATCGCCCGCCCGCCCTCGTCGACCTCGAACTCCTCGGAGTTGTAGACGACGACGCCGTTCTCGCTGAGCTCTTCGACATTGTGGTCGTAGGCGTAGCGGTTGAGCGCCACGAGGACGTCGAGTTCGTCACCGGACTCGAGAATCTCGTCGGTTGAGATGCGGGCCTGACCCCAGGCGGGACCGCCCTTGATCTGCGACGGGAACGTGGAGAAGGTCAGGACGTGATACCCGACCTGGGCAGCGGCGGCTGCGAGGATTTCGGATCCGCCGACGACCCCCTGTCCGCCTTCACCGGCAAAACGGACGACGAGGTTCTTACTCATGGAGGCGGCCTTCGCGGGTGCCGACAGCGGAGCCATGCCCCGACCGCGTCTCCCGACGACGTCCGAGGCTTTGCGCTCGCCTGCCTGAAGCGGCGGCTAGACGTTGGTTCTGCGGGGCCGATGACCTAATGGTCCACCAACCTCATCAGAATCGGCATGGATTATCGAGCCGAAACGTGACTACGCTCAACGTGTCATTCGAATTTCACTGACTATAGCATCGGTCCGGCGTTATTTTTGGGCCTGCGCGCTAATCCGAACACCGACCGATTCCCGGTCTGGCAGCCGTCTGGACAGCCCGAATGGTCAAGACCTTATTCTCATCGTGACGACCCCGGGTTGTCCCCGGGGTCATAGGGCCCTACTCGTCGTGGAGCTCGAGGCGCCGCAACTGACAGACGTGCCGTCGATCCTCTCGGACAGCATCCGCACGATCGAGGGCATCCAGGCGACGAGCGAGGTCGTCGCCTTCCCGATCTAGCTGCCGGTCTAGCGGGTCGCCGTCGCAGTTTTGGCGCTTTCAGCGGCCGGCGGGCCGCGTAGGCTACGCAGGTCGGGGGACAAGAGCAGCAGCAGCACCGCGAAGGCCGCGACCGACAAGCCGCCGAAGGCGACCGTGGCCACGGTGCCGATCAGAGCTGCGACCGCACCAGCGATGGCGCCGCCAACCCAGGCGAGGTTCCAGGTCATCGACCAGATGCCCATCACGCGGCCTCGCAGCTCGTCCGGCACCTCGAGCTGTAGCGTCGTCATTCCCAGGTTCAGATAGACGCTGGACGCGAACCCCGCCGCGAAGAGCAGCAGCATCGACAACGCTATCAACTCGCTCAGGGCGAACGCGGTCACCAGCAGTCCGAACGTCATCGCGCCGACCAGCATGATTCGACCTCGATGCCCCGAAGCGCCCAGCCGGATGATCGCGATCGTTCCGAGGATCGCGCCCAACCCGGCCGCCGCCTCAAGCAACCCGAAGCCCACTTCGCCTACATCGAGGATGTCCTTGGCGTAGAACGGCAGCAAGATCTGGTACGAGCTGCCGAACAACGAGGTGAAGAACGACAGGCCGATCACCGCGACGAAGAGCCGGTTGCCGAGGACGTATCGGGCACCCTCGAGCAGCGGATTGCCTTCGGGAGCCCGCATCGAGACCGGACGAGGCGATGGGCGGAGCGCGATCGTGAGCACTGCGGAGAGCGCGTAGCCGGCGGCGGTCACGAAGAAGGCCTGCCCGGTGCCGAGCAGCGCGATGATGACGCCCGCGGCGGCCGGGCCGATCACCCGCATGCTGTTCCAGATCGAACTATTCAAGGCGACCGCGCTCGCGATCGCGCGCATGTCGATCAGTTGCGGCAGGATCGCGTTCTGTGTGGGCGCCATCAGCGCGTTCATCGCACCGCTCGCGACCGACCACAAGAGCACCATCCAGATCTCGACCACGCCGGTCACTACGGCCGTCGCCAATGCGAAGTGCAGCGCTGAGCTGACGAACGAACTACAGATCAACAACCGTCGGTTGTCGAGCCGGTCCGCGAGGTGACCGAACGGAACGACGAGCACGATCGTTGGGACCGCCGCGCTCAGCATCACGATCCCGACCCAGGCTGGCGATCGATCGAGTTCGACCGCGACGAGCCATAGCGTGCCAATGATCCGGAACTGGATTGCGAAGACACGCACCAGCGACGCGACCCAGTAGAGGCGGTAGTTCGGGTAGCTGAACGCTCCCCAGCGAGGAAGCGTGTCTTCTTCCGAGGATGCAGCAGGGGCGGGGCGTCGCTCGCTCATCTGTGGCAGAGTCTAACCGGGCGCCTGAGATCGCTTGGCGAGCGTGCGTCGCGAGCGGGACAGTCCCGCTAGGACAGGACATAATTATGGCAGTTACCCTCGAAGCCGGCGACCGCGCGCCGTCGTTCACGCTCAAGGACCAGGACGGGAAGACCCACAAGTTGGCCGACTACAAGGGCCAGACTGTCGTCCTTTACTTCTATCCGAAGGACGACACGCCGGGATGCACCAAGGAGGCGTGCTCGTTCCGCGATGAGCACGCCTCAATTTCCGAAGCGGGTGCGGTCGTGCTCGGCGTGTCCACCGACGACGCTGCGTCACACTCCAAGTTCCGAGAGAAGTACGAGCTGCGATTCCCGCTGCTCGTCGATAAGGACGCCAAGGTAGCGACGCGCTACGGGTCGTGGGGCGAGAAGAACTTGTACGGCAGGGTGTCGATCGGCATGACCCGGTCGACGTTTGTGATCGGTCCCGATGGCAAGCTCACAAAAGTCTGGAAGCGTGCAAAGGCCGCTGATCAGGGCGTGGTGGTGCTGAAGCTGCTCCAGAACTCGTAGCCGACTCACGCTCGAGGTTCCCAGACACGCACGAGGGCGCCCCTGGAGGCGCCCTCGTCAGCTACAGAACCCGGATTGGCTTGCTACGCGGCGGGTTGATGTTCTCGGCCATGGCGCGTCCGCCACAGACGGAGCAACTGAGGCCGCGTTTGGATTCGACGGCTGACGCCGGGAGTTCGAACTCTGGTTTCAGAATGTGGATGTCCCCTCGGCCGTGTGTTTCCGGGTGCGATTCGAAGTCGCCGAGGAAGCGGACGCACGTGAAGCAGCGAAGTTCGCTGCGGAGGGTGAGTGCTGGTGCTGGCACGTTGTCTGTCCTTCTAGATACCCAAGCAGCACCGACGGCTGCCCCCCCCAATGCGGCCTCCGAGCGGATGGTTGCCGGGGCGGGCTGAGAGGGGCATTCCCTCGGCTGCTTATGCTCCACCGCTCGATACACTGAAATCACCCTCTCTTCGCCACGACATAACTCGCTTGATAGGCGTGGCCCGGGGAGGGTAGGGGTATCCAGTTGGACGTTGTCTCCGCTAGCGACGCCGTGTCGGCGGGCACGCTTCAGAGTCTGAGGGTCCTGAGAGCTGATGGTGATTCGCAAGCCCATGTGCCGCGCAGCGAAGCGTGCTCCGAAGGGCCCCAAACCTACAGACTCTGCGCGGCCTCGCCGAGGTCGACCCGCGACACTCAGATGTTCGAAGCGCGACGACCCTGGTGTCGGGTCCGTGGTAGGTAGAACTCACGGGCCCGTAGGGCCCTCGGAGCGGCTCCTGCACCTCTGAATCTTTGACGTGATACGTCGCACTATTCTTCTTATGTGTGATTGAAGGTGTATGAGCCACTAACGATTGAGTGTCTGCAATCACACCCTCCCAAAGGCCATGCGCTAGTCTTTTCAGGTGCAATGACCACCATCTCGCACATAGACGCCGCCTGTTGCGGTGCCCGGGACGAACACCGATGACCGACGACGACGACCAGCCATCCGAGGAGCTCGACTCCGACGGTTCCGAGGCCGCAGCACCGCCGCAGCTTCTGTCGAACGCCGCGCGGAACGTCCTGCTGGGTGTGGTCGCAGTCCTGATCGGCGTGATGCTGGTGACGGTCGGCTTCCTCGGTCGCGTCGCTACTGAGCCTGAAGCGACGGCGCCGCTCAACGCGGCCACGACTCCGGTTGACTCCGGTACCGGGCGGCCTGCCGCGATCTCCGAAGCCGATTTCCTGATCCTCGATGAGATTCTGCAGATCCTCGAGAGCGACTTTGTCGACGCCGACGTCGTGGACGCCGAGTACCTGCATGCGGCCGCGATCGACGGCATCTTCGAGGCCGTCGGCGACCCACACTCGACCTACATCGACCCCGACACCTACGCGCTCTCGCGCGATGACTTTGCCGGTGCTTTTCAGGGCATCGGCGCCACCGTCGAGAAGCCGCCTGAGAGCGATTACGTCATCATCGTCCGTCCGCTCCCGGAGACGCCTGCCGAGGCTGCCGGTGTCACCGCTGGCGATCTCATCCTTGAGGTCGACGGCGAAGACGCCTTTGGCTGGACGACCGATGAGGCCGTGATCCGCATCCGCGGTCCGCAGGGCACTCCGGTCGAACTCCTGCTCAAGCACGGCGATGGTACCGAGGAGCTCGTCACCATCGTCCGCGATGAGATCCAGATCTCCTCGGTCACGGCGATTCCATTGCTCGATCGCCCGGTCCTGCGCGACTCCGATGGCGAAGAGGTGACCGACATCGGTTACGCCTTCATCAACCAGTTCACGCGACGGACTCCCCAGGAACTCGAGCAGATCATCCAGGAGCAGCTCGACGCCGGCATCAGCGGGCTGATTATCGACGTCCGGCTCAACCCGGGCGGACTGCTGGTAGAGACCACGCAGGTTGCCGACATGTTCCTCGACGACGGGATCATCGTGATCCAGGTCGATCGCGAAGGCAACGAACTGGTCGCAAGCGCTCGCCCCGGCCAGCTCACCGAAATCCCGATCGTGGTCCTGCAGGACGAGTTCTCGGCGTCCGGATCGGAACTCCTCGCAGCCGCGTTGCAGGAGAACGGTCGTGCGACCGTGATCGGCACCAACTCCTTCGGCAAAGGCACGGTGAATCACGTGCGCGAACTCTCGAATGGCGGAGCCGTCTACGTTTCTATCGCTCGCTGGCTGACCCCGGACCGCAACCTGATCGAGGGCCGCGGGGTCACTCCCGACATCGTCGTGGAGTTCACCGTCGAGGCCATCGAAGCTGGCCGCGACACACAGGCCGAACGTGCCATCGACTTCCTGCGTGACGCCATCGCCGCGCCGACGGTCGCCAGCCAGTAGTCTACGCCCGCACTTCAGGGCACTCGGGTTCACCCGAGTGCCCGCCACCCGCTCCCCCGCGCTATCCTGCTGGTGTAGGGATGTACTTGTCGTTATGTCACTTACGGTCATCTCTGGACGTGGCACCTAATGGCGAAGCGCAAGAGCTCGAAGGAAATCAAGGGCGCTACCATGGCGTCCCACCGTCGCGCCCGCTTCGACTACGAGATCCTCGATAGTTGGGACGCCGGTATCGTGCTGACCGGCACCGAGATCAAGTCGATCCGTGGAGGCCAGGTCACCCTATCCGAGGGCTATGCCCGGTTCCAAGGCGATGAGTTGTACCTGTACAATGTCCATATCGCCCAATACGGGCCCGCTCGCGAGAATCATGACGTGATTCGGATTCGCAAGCTTCTCCTTCACCGTCGAGAGCTCGAACGACTTCGGCAGGCGATGCAGGAGCAGCCCCGAACCACCGTGGTCCCGCTGCGGCTGTACCTTTACAACGGATTGGCAAAAGTCGAGATCGGCCTCGGACGCGGTCGTCGTCGTTATGACAAGCGACAGGTGATTCGCAAGCGAGAGACCGATCGCGACATGCAGCGCGCCATCCGGCACGCGCAGCGTTGAGGGCCCTGCCCTCAAATGCTGTTCGGGTCACCCATGGTGCGCGGTCCGTTGTACTTGTTCGCCTGGTTGGACGACCACATTGTGGGGACGACAGGAATCGACAGGTGCGGTCGGACTTGGATTGCGGGTCGAGGCGCCACCACCCTCGTTAATCAGGTGGCAAAAGGTAATTGGCGACTCTGAACTCGCCCTCGCTGCTTAATTAAGTAGCGACGTAGTACTCGGTTTCCCCCCGGCGGGCCGAGCTGCTGCGACATTTTGTCCGGGGTGCTTCGTGAACCGTGCGCCGCAGGCGCTCGCGACTAAGATCACTGCGACTAGCTGGCACTGCTCAATGTCAATGGCGGAGCGCCGGCGAAACTAATAGTCATTGTCTACACCCGTAGTAGATTCAGGGCGCACGTACGCTGGACGGGGAGTTCGATTCTCCCCCGTCTCCACCAAAAATCCCTAATAGGGACTGGGTTTTCCCAGTCCCTATTTTCATTTGACCGCCTAAGTTCCAG